>VOFJ01002770.1_pt1 | contig 56764 bp, 69 predicted proteins | sample 5384081 | NCBI WGS metagenome assembly VOFJ01 (sample SAMN12384729, study PRJNA508395) | human gut metagenome | isolation source: healthy gut I | host: Homo sapiens | reverse complement strand
ATACGTATTGCTGTTTTGTGTTATTTAGAAGAAATCAGCAAATACCGTTTTTGTGTATGACAGCGATGCAATTGATCGCATGCAACGGGTGGATGTAGAGATGAAGGGAACGAAGTTGGAAACAGTGTTGGAAAGTATATTCGTGAAAAGTGGTTTTTCATTTGTCATAGAGGATGGGGGTGGTGATCATCCGCGAGGCTGGAAAGAAACAGATAACGGCTGGAATACTCCCGCAATCCCGGAAAATTACCGGTCGGGTAAGGGATCATGGAGGCCATCCTTTACCTGGAGTGACCGTGGTTTTAAAAGGTACCTCTGTCGGAGTAGTGACGGATGTGGACGGCCACTTTAAAATGGATCTGCCGGCCGATCATGAAACAGTACTGGTGTTTTCATTTGTCGGGATGAAAACTCAGGAAGTGTATTATAAAGGGAAAAAAAGAATTGAATGTAGTGATGGAAGAAGAGGTGAAGCAAATGGACGAGGTAGTTGTGACCGGAATCTTCTCAAAATCGAAAAAAGCTATACTGGCGCTGTGTCGGTGATTACGGAAAAGGAATTGAAAAAGTTTCGGTAACCGAAACATACTGACCACTTTTGCGCAATATCGATCCTTCTTTCAATATCCTGGAAAGCAACGAATGGGGTTCTAACCCGAACCGTTTACCGGAAGTACAGATCCGCGGAGCGGCCAATATGCCGGATATCGACCAGTTGCAAAAGCGATACAAAAAGCAGAATTGAACACGCCTTTGATTATCATGGACGGTTTTGAAATAACTTTAGAACGCATGATGGATTTGGATGATAGCGAGGTGTAGACGATCACTTTGCTGAAAGACGCTTCGGCAACTGCTATTTACGGTTCTCGTGGCGCAAACGGTGTGATTGTGATCACGACAAAAAGAACCCGAACCTGGAAAACTGCGGTTTTGCCTATACGGGAAGCCTGAATCTCGAAGTGCCGGATTTGAGCGATTATGATGTATTGAATGCCAGGGAAAAGCTGGATCTGGAACTTCGATCTGGCTATTATGACGGTGTCAGGGCTGAATATGAAGTGCAGTTGAAACAAAAATATAATGAAATTCTGCAACAGGTGGAGAGAGGGGTAAATATCTACTGGCTGTCCAAGCCCTTGCGTGTCGGCGTGGGGCATCGGCATAACATCAAGTTGGAAGGAGGAGATCCGAGTTTCCGCTATTCGGCAACAGTGCAGTATAACGACGTAGCCGGAGTTATGAAAGAATCGTTCCGCCGGACGTTCAATGGAGGGATCAACCTTTCTTACAAAACTTCCGACCTGATTTTCAGAAATCAGCTGACGATCGGTTTGAATAAAGCACAAGAGTCTCCCTATGGAACTTTCGATCAGTATGTAAAACTGAATCCCTATTGGACAGCAACGGATGAGAATGGTAATGTAAAACGTTTTTTTGATGAGGATTACAGCTACTGGGGAGGAAATAATCCTGCCAATCCTTTGTATAATGCTACGTTGAATACAAAAAGAAACAAGCGATTATACTAATATTACCAATAATTTCTCGATCGAATGGAAACCGGTACAGGAATTTACCTTAAGGGGTACATTCGGTATTTATACTCAAACGAATAATTCAGACAAATACCTTCCCCCGAACATACAGCGTTTGCTGATTATGCCGATGACGATTACTTCAGAAGAGGAACTTATGATTATACGACGAGCAGATCGTCGCGTTACAATTTTTCATTGACGGCCAATTATTCGAAAGTGTTTGCGGAAAAGCATATGATTTATGCCGGTCTCTGAATATGGATTTGGAAGACCAGAAATCACAGAGGTACAGTTTTTTTCTGTAGAAGGTTTTCCGAGTGGGGCGCTCGATTTTCTGGCAGTAGCTATGCAATATAAAGAAAATGGAAAACCGGGAGGTAGTGAATCCAAAAGTCGGCGTGTCGGTTTTGTCGGTAATGCCAGTTATTCTTTCGAGGACCGGTATTTTGTAGATGCTTCATTTCGGACAGACGGTTCTTCCCTGTATGGAGCAGACAAACGGTTTGCTCCTTTCTGGTCTGCCGGTATCGGCTGGAACATCCACAGGGAAAATTTCATGAGTAATGTCGATTGGATAAACCGCTTGAAAATAAGGGCTTCTGTCGGTGAGACTGGCTCGAACAACTTCAGTGCCTATGAAGCTATGGTTACTTATACTTATTCTTTGAGCGATCGCTATTACAATTGGATGGGAGCTAACCTGAAAGCACTGGCTAATCCTGATCTGGAATGGCAGAAGACCATGAAGTACAATACCGGAGTCGAAGTAAATTTACTTAACAACCGTTTGAATATGATCTGTGATCTTTATCTGGAACGGACAAATGGCCTGATGTCTTCTTTGGAATTACCTCCTTCCAACGGGTTTACCAGCTATAAAGCCAACATCGGAAAACTGGAAAATAAAGGTTTTGAATTGAAAGTGACTGGCTATCTGTTACGCGATACGGAACGGGAACTGATCTGGTCGGTAACAGGTTCTTTAGTCCGGAACAAAGACAAAATTATCAAACTCTCGGAAGCCATGAAAGAAGCCAATGCTACCCTACTGGCTACCGGAGGGGCTATCCCCAACAAAGTATGGCAGGAAGGAGACTCTCAAAATGCGATTTATGCCGTTCCTTCGCTCGGTATCGACCCCAGCAACGGCCGTGAACTTTTCCTGAAGAAGAGCGGGGAGGTTACTTATACCTGGGATGCGAGGGACCGGGTGTTCTGTGGAGTAGACCAACCGGACTACCGGGGAAATATTAATACGATGTTTATGTGGAGGGATCTGTCTGTCAATCTGTCTTTCGGTTACGAATGGGGCGGACAGCAATACAATTCGACCCTGATCAACCGGGTGGAAAATGCCGATAAAAAATACAATGTAGACAGACGGGTATACGAAGACCGTTGGAAAGAGCCTGGTGACCGGACATTTTTCAAAGGGATCAAAGAGACTACTGCTACACAGGCTACGTCGAGATTCGTACAGGATGAAGCTACGTTTACCTGCCAGAACCTGAATATCACATATGATTTGAAAGGAAACAAATGGCTCCGGCATAATTTGGGTATCCAGACCCTCACATTGAAAGGAGATATTGCAGACTTGTTCCGGATTTCGACGATCAAACAGGAAAGGGGAACCTCTTATCCTTTCTCCCGTCAGTTCTCTTTTACGTTAAGCGTAATGTTCTAACCGATAAAAATAAACAGAGATGAAAATTAAATTATATATATTGGCCTGTTGGCTACTCAGTGGCCTCGTTTCATGTAATGACTGGCTGGATGTAAAGCCGGAAACGGAAATGACGCTGGAAGAAATGTATGCTGATCAGCAAGGATTTCAGGATGCCCTCACCGGCGCTTATTTGAATATGAAGAGCACCGGTGCTTATGGACAGCAACTGATGTATGGTACAGTAGAATACCTGGCTCAACATTGGGATTGTTCAGCGAATAGTACCCAGGAGAAGATTTCGCAGTTCAACTATGTTGACAATAGTGTTCAAAGCAGTTTCGAAACGATTTACACCCAGCTTTACAAAATCATAGCATCGGCCAATATGATTTTAGAGCAAATCGATGCCAGACAGGACGTTTTCGAACCGGGAATGTACGAGATTATCAAAGGTGAGGCTCTGGCTATGCGGGCTTATTGTCATTTCGATCTGCTCCGTTTGTTCGGTCCTATGCCGACCCGGACAAGTACCGGTAAAATTCTTCCTTATGTCACTACGGTGGGTATCGACTACCATACCCCATCACACCTATCAGGAATTTACAGAACTGTTGAAAAACGATCTGATTGATGCAGAAGGATTGCTGAAACAGGTAGATCCAATTATTCCGGCAGAAAAAGGTGGGGAGGAACTCAATCTGTCCGTTTCGGCAGAAAATTTTTTATTAGCCCGCCAGGTCCGCTTCAATTACTACGCGGTGAAAGCGATGGAAGCCCGTTTTTTTTCTCTGGATGGGAGGAGAAACGAATAAGTCTGCAGCCTATGATTGTGCTACCGAATTGATCGAGGCTGAAGATAGTGACGGAAAACTCCTTTTTACTTTGGGATCGACGGATAATTTGAGTAAGTCAGATTATTCCTTTTCTACGGAACACATTTTAGCTATTTATGAATATAACCTTAAAGATAGGGCCGAAAGTGCTTTTACGACTAACTCTTCTTATTCGAAGGCTCAAAACGTCCTTTCTCCGGATTTATATCCGGCAGGAACGACGGATATCCGGTATTTAGGATTGTGGACCAGTTACACTTCGGGAAGCGGAAGTGTTGTCTTTTCTATTAAGAAATTCCTGCAAGATGATAATCACGATGAAATTAATCAATTCCCGTTGATCCGTTTGGCTGAAATGTATTTCATTGCTATGGAATGCGGACCTCTGAGTGAAGCCAGTCGGTTGTACGAAGAGTTTTGCCTCTCCAGGGATATTGAGTTGGTAAATCTGCAAAAGCGAAGCCCAGTTAGAGGAGGTTTTTAATTAAAGAGTACAACAAAGAATTTTTATGCCGAAGGGCAGGCATTCTACGCTTTTAAGCGTCTGGCAGTGGAAAATATTCTTTGGGCGAAATTTCCGGGCGACGAGGAGGATTATGTCGTGCCTTTGCCTTTGAGTGAAATTAATTATGGAAACTAAATACCAGAAAATTATGAAACAAATCATTTATACGGTTCTCTTCTTGGTGGCGATCGGGCTGACAGGCTGCCAGAAAGCGGAATATCTGTTATTCAACGATATCGCCCGTGTACAAATGGATGAGGCTAATGAAATCCTTACCAGCTTTTACTATATGGATGCAGCGATCGGACGTGATACGGTTTACCTGACAGTCAATACAATCGGTGATCCGGAAAATCGGGTACGCCAAATTGCTTTGGAACAGATCAGCGAATATGATGTTGAGTATAAGTATGACGAGAAAGGCAATCTTATCGACTCGATTTTGACGGAAAAGCCCAATAAGGCGGTAGCAGGAGTACATTATGTACCGATGGACGACCCGGAAATGCTTCCCCTGTTGGTTATTCAGCCGAATGCTGTAACGGCAGAAATCCCTGTCATTTTGTTGCGGGATGCCAGTTTGAAAGAAGACGATTATCGCCTGTGCCTTCGGTTGAAAGCCACTGATGACTTCCGGTTGGGTGAGACCGGTAAATTATCCGGCACTATTGTTCTCTCTGACAAACTCAGCAAACCCAATTTCTGGAATAGTAGTGTAGATCGTTATTATTTCGGAGTTTACAGTACCCGGAAACATGAGTTTATGATTGAGGTGATGCAGACGGAAATCAGCGATGCCTGGTGGAACAAATTAAGTGCAGATTATGCAGAAATCAATTATACAAAAGATAAACTGAGAGATGCGTTGCAGGCTTATAATGATGATCCGGACAACAAAGTACAGGGACTGGCTCCGATGCGGGAAAATCAGAACGATCCGAACAGTGCCCTTATAACATTCCCCAGTTGAATTTTTAATACGCTAAACGATGAAACAGTTATATATTATCAGTTTTTTACTATTCCTCATCGGCTTTTACGGCTGTTATGATGATGAGGGCAACTATGATTATACCGAGGTTTTCGAAATTCGAATCGATAGCATGAAAGCAAGTTACACGCTCTACACCTTGGTCGATACTTTGCGCATTTCACCGGAAGTCAGTCCGGCCGATGCTGAATATGATTTTCATTGGGGTGTGTACCAAACCAATGTACAGGGATATGCTCCGACATTGGATACCATCGCTACTACCCGGGACTTGGTCTATCCGATGACACTGGACCCTGGTTCATATAAGATTGTCTGTATGGCGACGGAACGGAATACAGGTATTACTGAGATTAAAGAAGTGCCGCTGACTGTCACAACAGCTCTGTCTGAAGGCTGGTATGTCCTCCGTACAAAAGACGACTGTACAGACCTGGATTTGTTTTCTACGGAAAAAGGTAAAATAGAAAATATCATTGCCACAAACAATGAAGGGAGAAATCTGAAGGGAGAAGCACGCGCCATTGAATTTTCATACAATTACAAGGCATGGGATGAGATCAATGAACGTTATGTAAATACCAACAGTATTTTCGCATTGGCCAAGGAAGAAGCTGTGGTTATCAGAACGTCGAACGGGGGAAATCATTCGCGACATCGATGATCTGTTTTATGAACGTCCGGCTGTCGCAAATTTTCAGAACATCTGTTCTCAAAGCACTGAACTTTATCTGATGAATGACGGTAAAAGCACATTACATTTACAACATGTCTTCCAATAGCGGCCGGTTTGGGGTTGCTCTGCCTGGTAATTATCAATTGTATCCAAATTGGACATACGGTTTCCGCCAACCGCTTTGCTTTGATAAAACGTCGGATTCGTTTGTCGCGATAAATGCTATGAGTAGCAGTGTTGTAAACTTTAAAGAGAAAGGTGCGGTTGATTCGCTCACCTATCCCAGAGTCAGTAACCTGGATGCCGATCTGCTGTATATTGGTCCCGGTCCCAGTAATTCCGGTTGGGCTTTGCTGAAAAAAAGACAGACCGATACCTGCCTGATGTATAATCTGGAAGTCAATAATGCTTATTCCCCATATAATAATCCGGCAAAAAAAATGTGATACCCTGATTGACAATAATTCTTTAAAGTTATTACAAGCGGATTTCCGGGCCAGCAGCCAAAATAATAATATTATCTATTTCTCGCAGGGGCATACGGTTTATTCCTGTAATATCGATGCCGGTTATCAGGAAAAGAGCCAGGTTATTCTCTCCGATAGTGAGAATATCACCTATATGCGGCACCTTAAATATTCCACGGTGATTAATAAACTGGCGGTCGCCACTTTTGACGGTAGCCGGTATAAGGTTTACCTGTACAATATTCAAGCGGGTAATTTACAGGCTGATCCCGAAATACTGGAAGGGGAAGGAAAAGTAGGTGCTCTGATTTATATCAAAGGAACAGGTAAAACAACACTTTATTAATTTATAACCATGAAAAATTATTTGTTTATATTGATCCTGTGCTTATCCCTGCCTGGCCATGCACAGGAATATTCGGCCATTAAAGGATTTGTAAAAGGAGCAAAAACTAAAGGAAGTCACCCTATATAAAACGGTAGATGGTAGCATACAGGCGTGTGCGACCTCTCGAATCGGAGCGGACGGCAGTTTCGGGTTTCTGCTGAAACCCGAAACCGGTTTTTACTCCATCGGAGGGGAACGACTGAATTTTCCTGTTTATCTGAAGGGGGGGTGAACAGGTCAATATCGATTTGTTAGAAACCCGGGCACAGTTGAACGGAAAAAATTCAAAGGAAAATAAAACCCTGTACAGCTGGGTGGATTATGCTGCTAATATTCGCCTGAAAGCCGTATTTTTTTTGAATTGACACGGAGCAATTACGAGGATTTCTTTCCGGAATTCGAAACTTATGTGAAAGGGTTGGAGCAACTGAAAAGTAAATTGAGAAGCGGGAATAAGGCTTTCGACGTGATATTGTCGGACTATGTGGATTATGCTACCGATTATTATGCGATTATTTTCCTGCATACTCCCGGGAGAAGCATCCGGAAAAATCGATGCGGCCGGAATATTACAGTCATATTGTCTCTGCACGAAAATATACGGACGACAAGGTGCTGCAGTTCCCGGAAGGGATCAAAATGCTCATCAGTTATACCTCGTTCGCTTATAATGAAGACGGCAAAAAGTATGACGTGGAATCTTATACGGATGATTACCTTTCTTATTTGGGAAACGACCGTTTGAAAGGAGAATATGTCGTTAATAATAGTTTCCGTAGTTTTAAATCCTATGACCAGTATTTGAACGCAATGGAGAAGTTCGGTAAATATTTGGTGACTCCTTCTTTGAAAATGCGGGCAGAAGCTGTCGGAACCAAACTGTATGATACGAAAGCCGGCGGACAGGCTGCCGATTTTACCTATCCGGATGTGGACGGGAAAATGGTGTCTTTGTCCGATTTTAAAGGGAAGGTTGTGTTGGTAGATGTCTGGGCCACTTGGTGCGGACCTTGCCGTCAGCAGATTCCTTACCTGAAAAAGTTAGAGGAGGAAATGCACGGGACAGATGTTGTGTTTGGGGGAGTGTCTGTTGATGAATCCAAGGATAAACAGAAATGGCTGGACTTCATTAAAACGGAGGGACTGAAAGGGGTGCAGTTATTGGCCGGCGGTTGGAGCAAGATTACCAAAGATTATAAGATTACGGGAATCCCGCGGTTTATGGTTTTTGACAAAAAGGAAATATCGTGTCGGTGGATGCTCCCCGTCCTTCTTCACCGGAATTGAAGAAGATGCTGGAAAATGAAGAATCGCGATTAAAACAGATAACGTAAAAAGTGCTTTATTGTTGATGGTATTCCTGACGGCCTGTACCGGTGTATGGGCCGACACAGGGACCATTCTGATAAAGGAGGGTCGTATATAACAGGCTGCGGGGACGCGGACGAACTTGTTTTCATGGGCCAACCGATTGTCAGGCGGAATGAAACGGTGCTTAGGAATTGTTCAGGCTGTTGTGGGGAAACTGATGGATGTCCGGGCGTGATAATTTGCAAATTTTGTGTCACTTTTACTCTCTTTTTACAGGTACTATTTAAGTGAATTTACACTATATTTGCTCCGGAATGGATTTGATCGCTGCTGTAAATAAGAAAGATTACAAATTATTCGGGGCATTTTTCAGAGAAAATTTCCCCTTTCTTGTCATGTTTTTGCAGATAAGTATGTCAATGATATGGATATGGCTGCGGATATCGCTCAGGAGGCTTTTTATCCAATTATGGCGCTTTGAAGGGGAATTCGTATCGCCAGAGAAGGTAAAGGGGTTTTTGTATACGACGGCCCGGAATCTGGCACTGAATCACATTAAACACAATCAGATTGTAGACGAACATTTAAGACTACAGGAGAAAGATTCTGTACTCTTTTTCGGAACCAGATTATTGAAGAAGAAACTTATCAGCTTGTCCATAAAGCAGTTGAACAGCTGCCCAAGCAATCTTGTAAAATAATACAATTAAGCCTGCAAGGGTATTCGAATCAGGAGATTGCAGATCAATTGAATATATCCATCAATTCTGTCCGTACCCTGAAACAAAGTGCTTATAAAAAGTTAAGAGGCATTCTGAAAGAGCATTTCTATTTGTTACCTCTAATGTTAAAAATGAATTTTTTTAACCTCCATTCGTCTTTTTTTTCTTTTCAGTTGTTATTAGACTTGAAAAAGGTTCGATTAAATTAGTTGAAAGTTTATAAAAAGTTCGTAAAGTTTAAAAAGCTATTGACCCCTGAGGGCAAGCTTAGTTAATTGACAATTATCGCATGATAATTGACCACATATTTCCCAACCGGTGGTTTCTTCTTTATTTATTTGATAATCAATGATTCTCTTCTTCATTCTCTTTTTCATTTCTTTTCTTATTATTTTCTAATGGAAGCAAAGCTTCCAGACAATTGTCAATTATCATCTGGCAATTATTCTTTTTGCGGATTCCCGCAAAAAGAATCGAACCTTTTTATGGTGAATATCGCAGCATATCGGCGCATATATGAATTGATTGCCAGGCAGATCAGCTTCGGTTTAAATCCTGCTGAAGAAGAAGAATTGGAATGTTGGCTGAAAGAATCGGAAGAAAACAGGCTTTTGCATTCCCCGGCTTACTGATCCTCATTACCTTATCCGGCAGGAAGAGAAGAGGAATTCGGTTGATGTGGAAAAACATTGGCGAATAGTTCGTAATCGTTTGACTGAGAGTAAAAGCAATAAGGGCTTATCCGGTCGGTATTGGAAATATGCAGCAATTATCATGTTGTTATTGGGAGGAGGAGTGTTGGGATGGTTTATGCAGCGGGAAGAAAATGTTCCTGTTGATGTGACGCAACAAATTCATCCCGGTATTTCAAAGGCCCGTCTGGTATTGGCCGATGGGAAAACTGTCGAGTTGGAGAAAAGAAATGGAGATACCCAATTGATCGATTGTGACGGTATGCTTATCAGTAACGATTCTTGCGGTTTGAAATACAACGGCCAAATAGAAATGCCGGTAGCAGACTGGCATACCCTGGAAGTTTCTAAAGGGGGGAGAATATATAATGACTTTGCAGGACGGAACGGTTGTTTGGTTGAATTCAGAAACGAAAATGAGGTATCCGGTACAGTTTTCCGGACAGAACCGGGAAGTTTGGCTGGAGGGAGAAGCTTATTTTAAGGTAGCGAAAATGAGAAACAGCCTTTTGTAGTAAAGACTGAAAATATGGATGTGAGGGTATTGGGTACCGAGTTTAATTTAAAGGCTTATGCCGATGAAAAATGGGTACAGGCTACTTTGGTACGGGGAGAAGTGGCTGTATTTACGGGGATGGATAAGTCTGTCCGGAATACGTTGAAGCCTGAACAACAGGCTGAGTGGGATATCGAAAAAGGAAAACTGGACGTGAAAACAGTAGAGCTCGATCTTTATATTGCGTGGAAAAACGGACAGTTTGTGTTTCGTGGACAACGTCTGACAGAGATCATGACTGTTTTAGAAAGATGGTATGATTTCGAGGTTTGTTATCAGGCGGATTGGATCAAAGAAGTTGAATTTGCGGGTAAATTGAATCGTAGTGCTTCTATCGAACCGATATTGGATGTCATTCGCTCGACTCATAAAATAAATGTAAATACAAGAGGTAAAACAATTGTATTTAGTGCAAAACAATAATTTTTAAACCAAACAAACGATGAACAAAATGCAAACAATCCACCCTTGGTTGGTGTGGAGAAGAAAAATTCTGATGACAATGAAATTAGGTGTGTGCTTTTGTTGTGTACAGTGTTTCAGGTGTCGGCCCGTGTCACTGCACAAAATGAAAGAATGAATTTCAAGATGCATGATGCCTCCCTGAAAACTATTTTATGGGCACTTGAAAAGAAAAGCGAAATGTTTTTTTTCTATAGTGTTAAGGATATCGAACAGGTGACCGGAATCGATGTCGTGGCAGAGAATAAAAACTTTGGACGAAATTCTGAGTGAGGTGTTGAAAAATACCGGTATCACTTATGAGGTTACCCATAATACGGTCGTGTTGCGTAAAGGGAAGGTGAATGCTGCTTTGCCTCAGAGTAAAACATCGGAAGTGACAGGTAAAGTGACTGACCGTTCGGGTAGTCCGCTTCCCGGAGTAACTATTTTAATCAAGGGTACCTCCCTGGGAACAGTAACAGATACCGAAGGGATTTTTTAAGATCGCTTTGCCGCAAAAAAGAAAGATGTGGTGCTGGTATTTTCATTTATCGGAATGAAAACACAGGAAATTGTGCTGAAAGATGACAAACCTTTAAAAGTGGTGATGCAGGAAGATGCAAAAGAAATAGATGAAGTGGTCGTTACCGGTATTTTTAACCGTAAAAAAGACAGTTTTACCGGAGCTTCTGCAACTTTCGACGGGGAACAGCTGAGATCGGTGGGTACCCAAAACGTTATTGCCAGTTTAAAACACTGGATCCTTCATTTAATGTACTTGAGAATAATGAGTTCGGTTCCGACCCGAATAAATTACCGGATATTGAAATCCGGGGAAAATCAAGTCTGATCAGTACCCGGGATGAATTGAGCGAGGACCCGAATCAGCCCTTGTTTATTCTGGATGGTTTCGAGTCTTCGCTGGAAGCTATTTATAATTTGGATATGAGCCGGGTAGCTTCGATTACTATTTTGAAAGATGCTGCTTTTCAACGGCCATTTACGGTTCGAAGGCTTCAAATGGAGTGGTGGTAGTGGAAACCATCCGTCCCAAATCGGGTAAGTTAAATCTGGCTTACAACGGAAATGCCAATGTTTCATGGGCTGATCTGAGCAGTTATAATTTGATGGATGCCAGTGAAAAATTGCGTTTTGAAAATTTGGTCGGCAGGTATGATGCATCGAATGATGTTGTGAAAGATGTTGAATTGAAAAAATCTTATTATGATAAATTGGCCGATATTGCCCGCGGAGTAAATACTTATTGGCTGTCGGAACCTCTGCGGGTTGGCCTGAATCACCGGCATTCCCTCTATGTAGACGGCGGTGAAGGTGCATTTATGTTCGGTATCGGACTGGCATATAACGGGATTACCGGTGTAATGAAAGAATCCAAACGGGATAATATCAGCGGAAATATCGACCTGACTTACCGGCTGAAGAAATTTCAGTTTATGAATAAGTTTGATATGAACAATACGGACAGCAAAAGGATCCGATTGTCGCTTTTTCCCAATATGCCGACGCTAATCCTTATTATACGAAATACAATGAGAACGGCGAAGTGGAAAGGTGGCTGGAATATACGGATTATATTAAAGCTGCCAATCCGCTTTACAATGCTAAGCAGAACAGTTATAACAAGGGAAACAATTTGTCGTGGTCGGATAAGTTTATTGTAGAATATACTCCTGTCCCGACCTTTGAAATTACGGGCTCGGTTCGGTTTTTACACACCAGAGTACTCAGGCGGAAGCTTTTTTATTCTCCTCTGGATACCCGTTTTGCCGAAACGGATTTCTCAGAACGCGGTTCGTATGGCAATACGGAAACACAGAGCAATAAGTATGAAGGAGAATTTACGCTTACTTATGCCAAAGTATTGAAAGAAGTACACCAATTCAAAATCGTATTGGGAGGTTACCTTTCTGCTTTAGAGGCGAAATCGCAAGGATATTCGGCTATCGGTTTTCCGGTAGGAGATTTCACACTTCCTTCTTTTGCCAACAGTTATCCGGACGGAGGTTCCCCGGCTTATAACGAAAGTACGACACGTTCGGTGAGCGGGTATGTGATTGGAAATTATGCTTATGATAACCGTTATTTGCTCGATTTCAGTTATCGTGTCAACGGTTCGTCGGTATTCGGGACTAATAAGCATTATATCGGTACGTGGGCTGTCGGTCTGGGATGGAATTTGCACCATGAAAAATTTATTGCCGACCATTTTGACGGAATTTCCATGTTGAAGCTGAGAGCTTCCATCGGTAATCCGGGGAATCAGAATTTTTCTTCTTCGGCAACCATTACGACGTTCCGTTATAATTTCAATTCCTTTAATTATTTCGGAATGACCACTTCGCTGGCTCAGCTGGGAAATCCTGATCTGGAATGGCAGACAACCCTCGATAAAAATATCGGGTTCGATATTACGATTCTGAATAACCGTCTGACCCTGACCGGAGACTATTATTATAAGACAACCGATCCCTTTGCTGATCGCTATCTCTATGCCGCCTTCTTCGGGAGCGACCGACAATATGACTTATAAAAATTTCGGCAAACAAACCTCCAAAGGTTTTACGGCATCGGCTACGTATTACATTATTCGCCGGATGAGCGAGCGGATCTGGTGGTCGGTTCGGGGTAATCTGCGGCATGGTTCCAATGAGCTGTCCGGCATCGGCAATCGTCTGGAAATGTATAATTCGCAGGAACGTGAAGGTGATAACAGGTCGACAAAACGGTACTATGACGGCGCAGACCCCGATGATATCTGGGCTGTACGTTCGGCAGGAATCGATCCCTCCACCGGACGGGAACTGTTTATTAAGAAAAACGGGGAATTGACTTATGATTTTTCATATGACGATGAAGTGGTGGTGGCCAACAGTCGTCCGAAGGTGGAAGGGGTACTGGGTACCAATTTTTCCTGGAAAGGTTTTTCCTGTAACCTGGATTTCCGCTATCGGGTGGGCGGTCATTCGTTTAATTCCGTTTTATTTAATAAAGTAGAAAACATCAGTACGAATTCGCTGATATATAATCAGGATAAGCGTGCTCTTTATGACCGTTGGCAAAAGCCGGGCGATAAGGCTCAGTTCAAGAATATCGCCAATTCGACATCCACTCCGATGTCTTCCCCCGTTTTGTACAGAAAGACAATTCATTGAGTCTGGAGGCTTTGAGGATAGGATATGAATTTTCTCCTGAGTTGGTTCATAAATGGGGGCTTGGCTCGTTACGTTTGAATGCCTATATGAACGATATATTCCGCCTGTCGACCATCAAGATGGAACGGGGTACTTCCTATCCTTTCGCACGCAGTGTGTCTTTCGCCATTTCATTAACTTTATAAATCCGATATCATGAAAAAATATAGAATCGTTTTTCCGCTTCTGTTAAGCTGTATTTTTATGGTACAGCTGCACCGACTGGCTGGATTATAAACCGAGTGATAAACAGAGTGAGGAACAGCAATTTTCTTCCAAAGATGGATTTTATGCTGCTGTTAACGGGGTTTACAACCGAATGTCCGGGAACTCGCTTTTACGGGAAATACCTGAGTTATGACATGATCGATATTCTGGGGCAATATTACGCTGTGGAGCAGTCGGATGAAAGCGATTATTATAAATACTTGCGGGCTCTGACCGAGTGGAATTATTCGAACGAGTCGGTTACAGGCGTACTGAGCAGTATATGGAACGAAGCCTATTCGACGATTATGAATACCAATGTGGTATTGAAGAACATCGAGGATGATGCTGTAAAGGACAAGGTATTACCGGAGCGGGAATATAAAATGCTCAAGGGCGAGATGCTGGCTGTCCGTGCAATGCTGCATTTGGATATGTTGCGTTTGTTCGGGCCGATTATGGCGAAAAAATCCGGATGGACGCGGTATCCCTTACAATGAAAGCACCGATCCGCAAATCCTGTCCATTATGCCGGCCGGTACGGTACTGAAGGACTATATTATCCGCGATCTTACAGAAGCCGAAGCTTTACTGCTGGCCTCCGATCCGGTACTTACCGAGGGACCCCGTGCAGAATACGATGAGGTGAGTCAGGATAACTCCATGCGCTATCGGCAATTGCGTCTGAATTACTATGCGACGGTCTTGTTGACGGCCCGGGCTTATCTGTGGGGGGAGATTACGGCAATGCCTTGACCGAAGCCCGCAAGCTGACCGACGATCCCCAGGTCAGGGAGTTCTTCCCGGTGGTTGAATCGGGTAAGTTGTTAGGGAACAGTTCCGACCCCGACCGGATGTTTTCGACCGAGTGTTTATTCGGGTATTACAATAAAAACAGAGGATTGATTTATGACTATTCTTTTGGAGGAGGTAATACCGGAAAAGCTTTGCTGATACCCCGTACCGGATATGTAGATGGTATTTTGTTTTACAAATACGGGGGATATTGGGTCGGAGACTGGCGTTTCCAGTCGCAATGGGCCAGCGGAACCACTTTGGAAGGAAATGCGAGCTACCAAATGGTAAAATTCAAAGAAATTGCGGATCAAAAACGGGATGAGGTGACCAATAATAAAGATGAAAACCAGTTATTGCAGGCTCAGAAATTTTACGGAACCTTTTGTTCGCTGATCAAGCTTAGCGAAGCGTATTATATTGCAGCGGAATGTCTCGGTACGACCGGTTCCGAGGTGTACGATCTGCCGACTGCATGGACCTATTTGAACCGGATGTTCGTTGACCGGGGTACCAATAACTGGGGAACAGGAAACGGAGAGAGCTTTTTTACAGGATTGGCTGACCTTGGAGTATATCCGTGAATTTGTCGGAGAAGGTCAGAAGTTCTTCTATTTCAAGCGTCGGAATATGGGATTCGATAATGATTACAACGGACGAAAAGAAGTAAAGGTGATGACTAATCCCGGCATACCAATGTTTGGAATACCTCCGACATACGATTATAAAGATAAAAGCAACTGATGAAGAAAAAAGGAAGAACGCTTTGTACTTCCGTTGCCGAAAAAGTGAATTGGATAACCGTTAAATACAGACATATGAATAGAATAAACAAATGGATATGGGTTGCCGCCATGGCAGGAATAAGTATCGCCTGCCAAAAAGAAAACGTCGGTTTGTACAACCGTGGTGACAGTATGGTATATTTTCAGGTACAGAATTTTTCAGGAAGTAACGGCGCCGAAGGATATACCACGAGGACTAATTTTTCGTTTGTCGATTATGCGGCAGCTTATACCTCAGTAGTATTCAATGCCAAAGTGAAGTTGCTGGGCGAGGTAAAAAAGATTACGACCGGGCCCTGAAAGTCGTTGTCGACGAAGAGCAAACGACGATGACTTCTTATGATGCTGTAACGAATCCCGATGGAGGATATATGATGGATTTCGATACGCTGAAAATCAAGGCCGGAAGCAACGAGGGAACTGTTGGAGTCCGTTTCATGCGGAATGCTTCCATCAAAAAAACAGGTGGATACATTGGTCTTGAAATTAGAGGCCAATCAATATTTTGAGGTACTCAATGCTTATAAATCCAGCAATGTGTGGAGTAATACAACGGCAGATACGATAGACGGAACCCGCTATACATTTCTGATCAGTGAAATTTATACGCAGCCGAGTCGGTGGGGGGATGTTGCTGCCGATCAGTATTTTTCGGAAAGTGGAATCCGGTCCGATATGCCTATATCAATGGCTTCTTTGGCTTTACGACAACGGATTGGACTTGGGCCACTGGCAAAGTCAGCAAAGGACGGATGCCTTTTTACGCCCGGGAATTGCAGTCGGAATTGCAACGGAGAGCAGATGAAGGCGATCCGGTATACGATGAAGACGGCTCTTATATGCAATTGCCGGATGCTTATCGTGTGGATTACTCGAATGTCGTGTTAAAACCTTAAAATATAGAAAAAATGAATATATTAAAAATTTCGCGTCTGAACATGTTGTGGTTTTGCCTGTTGGCAATAGCCTGTGCGGAAGACAAAGGAAATTATACGTATGAAGATAAAGCGGTCATTACGATAGATAGCATTTCATCAATGCTGTCGGTATTGGCCAATGCGGAATATATCGATTTAAAACCGGTGGTTACTTCCAATTTGGAAGGAATTATTGATGAGCGGAATACGAACTTCGAATTTGCTTACCAAAGGAAAAATTCGGAAGGTGAATGGGAAGAAGTTGCCAATACGAAAGACCTTCATATGTTAGCTGCATTGGAGTCCGGCAGGCATGCATTTTTGTTCTCGGTAACCGATAAACGGACGGAAGTAAAGACCCTGAAATTGTTTTATGTCAATGCAACGACCATTACCTCGGAGGGATGGATGTTGCTTTGCGATGAAGGATCGGAAGAACGGGTGCGTTTAGATATGCTGGCGCAGATTTCTGTGGACCGGATTGTTCCGGCTTATGATGTAATCCGGCGAAAGGATGGAGTACCGGAACAGTACCACGCTGCGAATATAGGATTCTATGCCACTGGAAGTGCTACCGGTAACCGGATTATTGCAATGTCCGAAGATGCGGCTTACTGGCTGGAGACAACAGATTCTAAAGGTGGCGGAGAATTTCTTGATGTAGAGAGTTATCACGAATTGAAATCGGCAATGTTTCTGGCTGCTACTGACGATCATATTGTAAATTTTGTGTCAGTGCCTTATAAAGGACTCTATAAACCAGAGCACGATGCTGTTATCTGCGTATCCCGGAAGGAAATGTCTATGCCTGGAATACGGTGGAAGTAGAAACGGGATTCGAGTATCCGATTAATACTTCCGTCCGGGGAGGAACGCCTGAATACAAGGTGGCGCCTTATGTCGGGACTACGCTGAAAAGACCGTTGTCATCCGACTTTGGTATCGCCTTGTTGTTTGATACGGATAATCATCGTTTTGTTTACTGGAGTGGTGAAGGTGTTACAGGTAGCGATGTCGCTGGAAAAAAGCAGGTGTTGCATCCGTTGGAAGATCCGGAGAATAAAAAATTTTTAGTTACAATACGGGAAATATGGATTTGGTGTGTATGCTTAACACCTCTTTTTCCGAAGGAATGGTGTATTGCATTATGCAGGAAGATGGCAAGCGGCATATTTATGAGGTGAATTTGGGAAGCGGGGAATTTAAACAAGGGGCCTGCCATTTGGATGTTATGGCGGAAAATTTTGCCAATGCCACTTGTTTTGCTGCCAGTTCCCAGTATTATGTGATTTATTACGCTTATGGAAATAAAGTCTATGCTTACAATGTGGGATCAGGGGTTTCCGAACCGGTGATTACTTTAGAAGGCGAAGAGATTACCTGTTTGAAGTTCAACCGCTATGATTATCCGTGGGGCATCGATGACTTGTGTTCGAAATATGACGATGAAATCAAAAATATATACCGAGACCGTGAAAATCAACTGATCGTCTGTTCTTACAAAAATGCCGCTACGGATAATAATGGAGGAATGCTGCGTTTCTATGATGTGAGCGGATCGGGGATGAAGTTGACCCTGAAACCGGGCTGGGAGTATTCCGGGTTCGCTAAAATTAAAGATGTGCGTTATAAAGAGGTCCGTTGAGAAACAGGAAAAACAGTGTGTGGTTTTATTTTTTCTCTCATCACCGCATATTTACGGTGATGAGAGATTTGGGGGAGGGCAACAGAAAAAGGAGGCTATCTGGCTTTTGGGTTATCAGACAGGCCCTTGAAAGTCAGATACGGTTGAGCCGAAGGTAAATGGCCAACAATGAAATGAAAAAAGAAACAGCAATTTCAAATTGCTGCTTTTGTGATTCAGGCGGGATTCGAACCCAAGACCTACGGCTTAGAAGGCCGTTGCTCTATCCAGCTGAGCTACCGAACCAACACTTTTACGGTTTGGCGGTGCAAATATACGCTTTAATATTTTTATTCCAAAAGAAATAATGTTTTTTTATTCGAAACTTCGGATGCTTTGTTGTTTATAAGCCGAATTAATTGGTTTATAAAGTCCGTCGATTTTTATGGACTTTGAGCGACGAAGGAGCAACTTTAAGAACTAATTATAAGTCTGAACACGTTTCAGTGACTTTTCTGCACACTTTCATGGAAAGATTTATTTGCCGGAAAAAGAATGAAATTAAATCAGAACATCTTTTGATTTGTTTTTTTTAATCTTACCTTTGTTGAAAAGGAGTGAGTGAAGTTATGTAAAAACACAGAATACGTGAATGTTTCATGCCTCTTGTTTGTAACTTATAATTAAATTTAACTTGACTGAAAGTTTTATTTTATGTTTGTTTGTTAGCTCTTAGTATTCATGTATATAGTTAAATTATGAGTGACGATCGTGTTTACTGTTGTAATAAAGAGGCAACCTGTAATAATTATGAACGGAGTGAGTTGGTCTTTTTTTGAACAGGTGAAATTTGAGAAAGGTTTTGTATGGGAAAAATGGAAAAACTTCGGGCATTTGCTGGATATTTTTATTAAGTGGTGAAGCTTGTGTGTCTATTGAAGACGAGGTGGTATTCGTTGAAGCCGGAGAGATGTTTTTGTTGCCTGCTTTGAAAGGTAAATTGAAAGCTTTTACTCCACTTGAATTTTTGTACTTTATTTCTGACCGTCCCACTGAATATTGCTTGAAAACAGTTTCGAGCTTGGATGTTTGAGGGGAGGGGAATTATTGGAAATCTTACCTTTAAACCAGCTGCTGAAAGGATTTGTGGAAATGTTGACCGTGTACCTGGAAGATGGGGGTGGATTGCAGGTATTTGTTCGAAGAAAAAACAGGAAGAACTATTTGTTTTGATGAAGTCTTGTTACTCTAAAGAACAATTGTCTTATTTTTTTTATACCCTTTCTTTGCACAAAGGGGAGATTTGAAAAAATTGATCGAAGATAATTGTTTACATGTGAAGTCTGTGGCAGAATTGGCTCAGATCTGTGGTTATTCGGTCAGTAGTTTCAAACGGGCATTCAAAGAAATCTTCGATGAACCGATATACCAATGGATATTGGGCAAAAAGGCCGATCGGCTTAAAGAACGTTTGAGTGGAGAGGAGGTAAACCTCAAAGAGATTATTTATGAATTTGGTTTTTTTTCTTCACCGGCTCACTTTACAAAATTCTGTAAAAATGGTTGGGAATGACCCCGACAAAATTTATAGAAGAACAAAAAATGACGGGAGAACACATTGATCTATAAGTTGAAAATGGGAAGTGATACTATTTGTTATATCAAATCTGATCTGAAGAATAAATTCTCTTATTTTAAGTTTGAAAAAAGATACTGTTTTTCAAAGAAATAAGGCAGATAAAAATAATAATCTGGTTTTTATTCTTCATGGAGAAATGGAAGTGATCTATGGAGATTTGTATCCCAGGCTTATTTCCGGTGGAAACATGATCTTGCTGACTCCCCTTTTCCCGATGTGTATGTAAAGCCGTATCGACGGTCGAACTCATTATTTTGGGGTTCGGCACTTTGAATCATAGTTGTGATAAATATATCTTTCAAAATCTGACTCCTTTTTTTCTTTGATAAAATATGAATTCCGGGAATTGGAGATTCGTGAATCACTCGACCGTTTTCTGCAATTAATGCAGAATTATGAACAAAAATCAGGTTCCTATGGCTGATTTGGCTTCAAGAAAAAATTCAGGAATTGTTTATTATTTTGCATGCTTACTATACTTCGGATGAATTGGCTATGCTTTTTTATCCTCTATTGGGGAAAAATATGGAGTTCAAAAACTGGTCGTCGACTATTATCTACATGTAAAGAGTGCCGGTGAATTTGCAGAACTATGTGGATATAGCCAGGGAGTGTTTCAAAAGAAATTTAAAGATGTTTTCGGCGAGACGGTTTATCAGTGGATGCAGCGACAGAAAGCCGAATATATTAAACACCGCCTGATGACCAGTGAGGTAAACCTAAAGGAATTGGCTGACGAACTTAACTTTGCCTCATCCGTACATTTGAATAAGTTTTGTAAAATTTGGTTCGGAATGACTCCTTCTGAAGTGAGACAAACCTTTATTCTGAAAAAAAATCTGCGTTGAAATTGAATGTGTAAAAGATAATATTTTTTTATATAAGTTAGAAATGGGACTGATCTCTTATATTTGTAACATCGGAAAGGGAGAACAGAGGGTAAGATTACTGGTTTGATATCTTTCCTTTAGAATCCGCAAGGAGCGTCGCAATAGGAGATAATTCATACACTCATACATCCCTTATTTGTACATACACAACAACATGATTGTCGAACAGTAATCTTCCTTTTTTGTTCTTTTTTTTTTATACTTCTTCGAATAAAGATCACAAATAGCGGAAAATTTATCTTTTGAATTATTAGAGAATACTTGACCGATAAGTATTTCGGATTGATACCCGAATATTGAAATAATCGGGAGACGAATAAAAATAAAACCTGACTTTACGTCAGGTTTTCAAAGTTGTCCAACCAAGATTCGAACTTGGACAAACAGGACCAGAATCTGTTGTGCTGCCATTACACCATTGGACAGTATTTTGACGGCACAAAACTACGTCTTTTTGTCTTCTCCCAAAATAAATCTGAAAAAATAGTGCCGAAAGACTGGCTTTCTGAGGGTGAGTCATACAAATCACTATATCGGTATAATAGAAGAGGCGGCCCGGTGAAATCGATCAAATAGCCATCCGAAATACCATTAGTAGGTAGTTTGCAATAATAATCCCTATTAATAGGGATTGTTGCCAATGGATTTGCCGTCTATTTTCGCACAATTATTTGATGTTTTTAGTGTTTGTTTTTTTTAAACTTGTTTTAGGGGTGCTAATTATTAATTAATTTGTGTGGGTTATGAAGTGTTTTTATATTTTGATCTATTTTATGGTTGGCAATATTCTTTTTCTCTAACGGGCAGACGATTTCCGGGATCGTGAAGGATTCTTCTGATGACACGCCTGTCGCGGGGAGTAAATATCGTAATGCCTTTTTCTAAAGAAGGGAACGGGGACAAATGCACGGGGCGAATTCTTTTTTTTTTAAAAATGTTCCTGCCGGGGAATACGAACTTCATTTTTCGTTTGTGGGTATGAAAGATGTCATCAGGAAAGTGAAGGTTGAGGCAAACAAAGACCTGAAGCTGGAGGTTTATATGCAGATGGATATGAAATCCCTTGACCAGGTGGTCGTTGCAGCTAAAGGGGAGAGGAAAGAGATCCATGACGTGAAACGCCAGGGAACCCCGGTTGCCGTTATTGATGGGAAACAATTGGCAGGACGCGGGACTACGATCACGGAGGTGTTGAATCATCAGACAGGGGGTAAAACTACGGCAAACAGGTGGTGTCGGTAACCAAACAAAAGTTAATATCCGGGGATTGGAAGGAAACCGGGTTCAGATCTATATGGACGGCTATGCCCTGAATACCCCGGATGGTAGTTTTTCCATTAATGATATTCCTTTGCAATTCATCGACCGTGTCGAGATATACAAGGGGATTGTTCCGCCTGAATTCGGGGGAGATGGGTTAGGAAGTGCGGTTAATGTGGTGACGATAGATGCCGAACACGGGTATTATGATTTGTCGTATAGCTACCAGTCTTACGGCGTGCATAATCCTACGGCTTGTATTTCTCATTATTTTGATAAAGCAAATATGGCTTTTACTCTTTTCGCGGGAGGGACCTTTGCCAGAAATGATTACACGATCACTTCTCCCTATGTCAATGATTTGAAAATCAAACGGGATCATGACCGCTTGAAAATGGGGGAATTCGGGGCGACGCTTAAGTTTCCGGATCATTACTTCGACAAGGCCGAGTTGGAATTTGTCGGGTATTACAGTTATAAAGAAACCCAGGGTATACAAACGAATATCCGTCATGCCCGGACAAAAATCTGGACAGCCGGTGTAAACCCCAAGCTGGAGAAAAACATTTTTTGTTCAAAGGAAGCTGGATTTGAAATTCAATGGGATGGTTACTTATACGCATACTGCTTTGATCGACACCTCGTCTTTCCTTTATGATTTTTATGGTGGCCGTGTTCCCAACACATATGGCGGAGAAGTGGGATATGTCCCGAATTTGTCGGATGACGGGATGATGGATTATCGTTATAACCTGAACTTGCAATATCATTTGATCCCGGACAGAATGCTGGTCAATATGAATAATGATTTCCGTTACGTGAGCAATGAAACCCGGGACACCGTTGCCGACCGGTTTCTGAAAAAGGATTATAGCGGTTTGAAATCGAATATATCGGGAATGATCAGTTCCGTCGCTTTACAGAACAAGTGGTTTCAAGGACGTTTGACATCGGTGCTGACGGGACGGCATTATTATTATCGTTTAGGAGGAAAAACAGTGAACCTGGCTTATCCGGGAGATGCCGTTCCGGCAGAGACGCATAAATCCGATCAGTATTGGGGGTATAGTCTTGCTTTGAAATACGATTTATCTTCTCATTGGCTGATGAAATTTGCTTTGGAACATAATTTCCGCCTTCCCCGTTACGAGGAGGCTTTGGGGATCGTGTAACGACGCTGACAAGTACGGAGCTGAAAGCCGAACAAGCTAATAATTATAATCTGGGTATCATGTTCGACCGTTACTATAATGCAAATTCCCGTTTACAATTCGAGTCGAACGGGTATATCATGCAAGTGAAGAACATGATGTATCTGACCTCTGTTGTGGGGTATTCCAAATACCAGAATCTGGGCGAGGCTCTGTTGTACGGAGTGGACGGTGAAATCAAATGGGATATTGACCGTAACTGGTTTGTATCATTTAATGCTACCTGGCAGAAATCTTTGGATTATTCGAAATATATAGCGGGGACAAACACCGAGAGTGAGACCTATAAAATGCAATTGCCTCATATCCCGATTCTCTTTTTTCAACTGGATGCTGGATTACCGGAAGGATAATCCCTTTGGTGGTAAAGGGCAGTATGCCAGGGCGTATTACGAGGGTGGTTACACGGATAAATATTATTATGGATATGAGCTTAGCCGCCATCAGGATTATAAGATACCTTCTGCTTGCCTGCACACGGTGGGGCTGGAGTACGGAATCATGAACCGGAAAGTTTTGTTTGGCGTGGAATGCCATAATCTGTTTGATACGGATGAGATGACTAATTTCAATTACCCGTTGGCGGGCCGGACAGTCATGGCGAAGATTCGGTTCACGACGTTAAAATGGTAATGTGCCTGAGAATTTTAATTTGAAGTATATAAATAAAGTAAATCACAATGAAAAACAATCTCTTTATTCTGGGGGCTTTTCTATGTACAGCCTTGTTTGTAACGTCATGTACGGATGACAACAAAGATGATGATGAAAATGAGGGTAAAGCATCGATTATCGTAGGTATTAACATGCAACCGCAGGCGGATATGGGATATATCGTTCCTATACAGGATATGAAGGCCGGAACGATGTCTTTCGCAAATGCGGTTGAAACCAAAATTACTCCTTATCTGATGTCTTATCGTGATTGGGTATTCTACGTGCCTGGAACTTCGGAGGGTACGATTGTAAAATACCCCGGCAAGATGATGGAACTTTGAAAGTGGAAGGACGTTTGGAAGTGGCGACGGCTGCTCCTATGTGTGCTTCTATCGCTTTCGTTTCGGCCACGAAAGCTTATGCATCCGCTCCGAACGATAACAAGATCATTATATTTAACCCGACGACCATGGTAAAAACAGGGGAAATTAATGTTGCCAGGCCTGAATACGGACTTGACGGAAGTAGTACTCCGAATCCGCTGGGGTTGATCCTGCGGGATGGGAAACTCTATGTCGGATGTGGAGAATTTGACCAGATGCCTATTTGTAAAAAGTGGTGCGCATGTCCTGATCATTGATGAGGCTACCGATACGCCGGAAAAGATCATTCATGACACGAGACTTTCCGCGGCATCTATTTTTGATTGCGGTATGTTTATAGATGAAAAAAGGGGATCTTTACGTGACTTGTTGGGGATCTTACGGTTATGTTCCGGATCAGAAATTCGGATTATTACGGATTAAAAAGGGGGCGACGGAATTTGATCCGACTACTGTTTTAACATGACTGACATGAACGTGGAAGGAGTTCAAGGGGGCAAATTGCAGTATTCTATTTCTAACTTTTATGCCGGAAATGGAGAATTGTACGTCCTGGCTTATTGTCCGGCATTTGCCAGTGCCAGTCCTGATTACATCAACGAGAAAACGAACTACTGTTTGAAAGCCGATTTATATCATTGTACGATGAAAGCGTTGAATCTTCCTCGCACGAATGGATATAGTTGTGCTATAAATAAATACGGGGATGACATCCTTTTGGTTTGGCAACGGAACAAAATGGAACGGGAATTTTCACCTATAATCGTAAAAACAGATCAATGTAGTTCTGCTCCGGTTGTGAAAACGCAGGGAACCCTTATGGATATACTTGTGTTTGAATAATAATCTGTACTTTTCAAGTACCTGGGGCTTTCCGCTTTTCATGAACCGGAAAGCCCTTTTTATAGGTGATATTTTGGTGTAAAACAACAAGAATTTAGGATTGATTCGTAAAAATAAAAAACCTGATGTGAAATCAGGTTTTCGAAGTTGTCCAACCAAGATTCGAACTTGGACAAACAGGACCAGAATCTGTTGTGCTGCCATTACACCATTGGACAGTGTTGTTTTTTTATGACGGCACAAAAGTAATACTTTATTTAAATATCACAAAGAAAAAAACTGGTATATTTTATGATTTTTTGTGAGCATACTGAGATCGTCGGATAGTTCGTGTGATTTGATATGTGACTGAATATCATTGATTATCGAACGGATAAATTGCGGGGGTGTAGTTCCTGATTTTGAGTCACTATCTCCAAAAAAAAAGACGTTCCCGGGTATAAAATTCGTTCTTTTCATTTTCTGCATCCGTAATGCCGTCGGTATATAGTAATATACCCGAGCCGCTCACGAATCGGTAGGTGTACTCCTGATAATCATGATTTTTAGGATACCTAAAGCGTGGAAGATCGGATTGCATTTCAAAGAAAGTTACTGTCCGATCCGGACTTGTCAGTACCGGAGGAGTGTGACCTGCATTGCAATATTTCATTACTCCGGTTCGGAGATCCAGCATTCCGATGAAGAAGGTCACAAACATATCGGCTTCATTCCTTTCAGCAATACTATTATTTAACGAATAAGCAATCTGTGACGGAGAATTGCTGCCTGAGGAAAGCGTACGTAGCAGACTGATGGTAGAGGCCATCAGAAGCGAAGCAGGAATCCCTTTTCCCGATACATCGCCGATAGCAAAAAAAGAGGGTGTTCTCATGGATAAAGAAGTCGTATAAATCACCACCGACTTGACGGGCCGGATAGAGTACTGCATAAAGGCCTATTTCATGACCGGGAAAAGGAGGAAAATTTTTGGGAAGCATACTCATTTGAATATCATGTGCTATGCGTAGCTCACTTTCTATTTTCTCTTTAGCTGCTATAGTCGTTTCCAGGTTTTTCATATATTTTGAAAGCTTTTCCTGCATTTCACTGAAAGCATTATAAAGATCCAGCATTTCATCTTGGGTGTGGATGACCGGTAGAGTTATGTTGAAATTTCCTCCGCAATGGAATGCGTGGAAGCTGCGAATATTTTTAAAGGTCTCGTAATTTTACGAACGGTTGTAGTACAGATAATCACCAGGAGAGCCAGAAATAATACCGAAGAAAGAATGATGATCCAAGTGAATCGGTGTAATTTGTCGAAAATATGAGAATAAGGAAACAAGGTAGCCATATTCCACTCTGTGCCGAGGATGGGTGTAAAATAGATGTAATATTTTACATGATTGTTGACAAATACTCCTTTTCCCTTTTTTTGCCCCTGCATCATGAGATGCGCCAACTTTGAAGCATTGGTGTCCTGAAGGATTTCCGCTTCATGAAGGATATCTTTATCCAGATCCGTGAAAAAGTCGTTTCCCGGATGAAGTATATACCTTCCTTCCCGATTGACTATAATGCTTATAACTGTCTTCATAGGGTTTGACCGAGTCGATCAGCTCGGTCAGCCAATTCAAAGAGAGGTCGACCGAAAAAATACCGATTACATTATTTTTGGGGTCCCGGAGCGGTACCGAATAGGTGGAGGTCAGGATATCGTTGGACGAAAGCTCGTGGTAAGGACGACTCCAGCGGGAGACATTCCTTTCTTTTGAGATCCGGTACCAATTTTTTTTGATAGTAATCGTATTTCGGGTCGATTTGTGTGGTGACGACACTATCGCCACTCATGTATGAATAAGGAGCGAAATAATACCCTTTATCCGGAAAATAATAGGGTTCGAAAGCTATAGCACATCCGAAGATCTCATAATTGTTCAAAACGACCTGCCGGGTAATCGCATAAATCGAATCGGCATGAGTAACATAGGAAGGGATAATCCAGCTGAGATTTTCAGGGATCTTTTCTATCGTCCTCAATAAACGAGTCACTTTAAGATTGATTTTTTCCGCCGATTCGTCGATTTTCAGGTAAGCTTGGTGCTCGATCGCCCTGGAGGAATAGTGATAGAACAAGCAAAAACCGATTCCCCATAATAGAAATGCCGACGAAATAAGGTATATATTGAGTTTCGCTGCAAAGGAATGGTTGATCTGTTTAAACATATTTACCTTTCTTTTTTTTGCCTGCAAATATAATTATAATCATAACAAAAAGCTGCTCTGTTCCGGGCAGCTTTTGTTATTTAATTATTGTTTTTTAGACTTCTTTTAATGCTAAAAAGAAATTTTATTATTTCGTGGCATTCTCCAAACGTTTCATCATCATAAAGATGAATAATGCAGAGATCAGACACAAAACGATGAGGATAGACCATAATGCCCATAATGGCATGTGACCCCAAAAGCATACCGATGATAGAAACCAGATAGTTACCGACTGCAGTTGCTCGAACCATAAACCCATCATCAAACCTTTGTATTTTGGAGGGGCTACTTTCGATACGAATGAAATACCCATAGGTGAAAGGAACAATTCGGCAAAGGTTAATACCAGGTAGGTATTGATCAAAACAGAAGGAGATACGAGTAAATCATTAGCTACAACAATCGCTCCGTCAGGATTGGGGAGTGGGAAGTCCCATAGAAGACAGAGCCATCACGGTAAATCCTAAAGCTGCGATAAACATACCGATACCGATTTTACGGGGTGCCGAAGGTTCGCTGCCTCGCTTGGCCAAAGCTCCGAATACAGCAAGAGATACAGGGGTCAGAGCAACAACGAAGAACGGATTGAAGTGCTGGAACATCTGAGGAAGAACTTCAATGAAAGAACCCGGTGCTAACGACAGATATTTGTAGACTAATATGCTGACAGAAATAACTGCGACAACTGCCGATATCAGTTTGGATTTAGCTTCTTTGGACTGGAACAGAGAGAACAAACTATAAATCAAAGTAATCACGAATACCAGGTTGAAAAAACATTAAAGCTCATACCTATAGCGCCATCGGCGGTTCTGGGCTGTATAATCACGGGCAAAGAAAGTAAGGGGTAAGACCGTTTTGGTGGAAAAAGCCATCCAGAAGAAGATCACTACGGCGAATACCAGTACGAGAGCGGTAATGCGGGATCTGGTTTGTTCCGGAGTTAATTCGACAATATTTTCTTGTTTTCCGCTTGCTGCAGCTTGTTTGGTATTGATATCTGCATGTTTGAAGGTACTTGAATACCTGATAGATCAACATAGATACAATCAGAGATATACAAGCCACTGCGAAACCATAGTGGTAAGAAAGTGATAATTCATCGATGTATTTATGAGCGAATGTTGCCAGATCTCCGTTGAATGCGGAAGCTTGTGACTGTGCGAAATGAGTCAGGGTGTCCAGGGAATTAGCTGCCATTTGCTGGCCTTTTTCCAGATATTCGTGGCAAAGTGCAGGTATATCACCTTGGTATTTAAGGCCTGCTTTCGCCATGAAATTTTCTGTGATTTTTGAAGCGGCTGTCGGAGCAAAAAAAGAGCACCGATATTGATCGCCATATAAAATAAACTGAATGCTGTGTCCCGTTTGTCTGAATATTTAGGATCGTCGTAAAGGTTTCCTACCATTACCTGGAGATTACCTTTGAATAATCCGGTACCTAATGCGATCAGGAAAAGAGCCCCGAACATAGCGGCAACTCCAAAAGCATCCCCTCCGGTAGGAATAGCAAGACAGGTATAACCGGCAAACATGACGATGATACCTGCTGTTACCATTTTACCATAACCGAATTTATCGGCCAGGATACCCCCTAAGATGGGTAAAAATAAACTAAGGCTAAGAAACCCGCAAAAATGTTTGATGTAGCTGCTGAACTGAAGCCAAATTTTTGCTTGCAGGAAAAGTGTAAAGATAGCAAAGCATCGTGTAATACCCGAAACGTTCTCCTGTGTTTGCAAGAGCCAGGGCATACAATCCTTTAGGTTGGTTTTGAAACATAATATTATAAATTAAATTAGTAGGGTTAAAAAAAAACAAAAAAAGTCCCCGGGGCAATGAATGCTTAGAGGACTTTGTTGTTTTTAGAGCGTTGTTATTATTTTGTGACTCTTTCAAGCCATTTAACCATACCCAACATAACTCCCATGGACACGAGACATACAATAAAGAATACTGTCCAGCATTGCCAGATCGGCCATGCATTATACATGAGCGGGCCAATCCAAAGCAACAGGTTACCAAGAGCCGTAGCCGCCAACCACAGACCCTGACACAGACCTAGCATACTTTTTAGGTGCTACTTTCGATACGAAAGACAGTCCCAGCGGAGAGATAAACAATTCAGCAACCGTCAGGAAGAAATAGGTTGCAATCAAAACCCACCAATGAGCTTTGTTTGCCATTTGTTCTGCAATGGGTAATAATTTGAAGTCGTTTGCGGAGGGGATAACCCTTTATCAGAGAAAAAACGGCAAGGAACAAGAATGCCGTTCCTGCAATGAACATACCGATTGCAATTTTGCGGGGAGTTGAAATTTCTTTACCGCGTTTTGCTAATCCTCCGAAAATGGCCATGATGACAGGTGTCAGCGCAATTACGAAGAACGGATTGATTGCTTGCCATACTTCTGGTGCAACGGCCGACGAATCTACGAAATCACGGGCAAAGAATGATAAGGACATACCATTCTGGTGAAACGAGAACCAGAAAAAAGATAACGATACCCAATACAGCGAACAGCGCATACATTCTTTGTTTGATTTCTTTCGCCATAGCAGCTTTTTTCTTCTGGTGTGTAACTTACATTTTGAGCTGCAATTTTCTTTGCAGGAGTAGGAAATGTTTTTTGAGAGACGAAGAAAATAATGAGAGAAATCAGCATCGCGGCAACAGATGCAATGAATGAATAGTGGATACCTTCATTGAAAATCTGTAAATATTGAGCGCAAGAAACGGTCAAGTCAACAATGGAACCTCCGGCTGAAGTTATTAATTGTTGCAAGTTCGCCAATGCTTCGGGAGCCATGGCAGGCGGCGTTGTTGATATATTCATGGCAAAGTGCCGGAAGTTGTGCATTGTAAGTGAAACCGTTTACACCCAACCACCACTGGCGTAATACCGGTGCAATGAATGGAGCGATCAATCCACCCACATTAATAAATACATAAAAATCTGGAATCCGGAGTCCCGTTTGTCTTTTGCGATTTTGAGGGCCTCCGGGCCTTTCTTGGCAGCTTCGGCTTCGAAATTATCATACATCTGGCCGACAATTGCCTGCAGATTTCCTTTGAACAAACCGTTTCCGAATGCAATCAGGAAAAGTGCAAAACAGGTAAGGGTCAGCAACCAGGTGGTGTTGGCTGCCGTAGCAAGAATTGGAATGGAAAGAATAATGTATCCGGTGGCCATTACAACAAGACCTGTTTTAATAGTTCCTTTGTAATTTTGAGTGCGGTCAGCAATCAGACCTCCGACAAGACTTAAAATATATATGCCAGCATAAAAGAATGAGTAAATAGTACCACTGGCGGCTTCGCTTAAACCAAATTTAGAACACAGGAACAACACCAATACGGCATTCATGATATAGTAGCCGAAGCGTTCTCCCATATTACTCAGAGCTGCAGTAAGCAACCCCTTAGGATGATTTTTTAGACATAGATAATGTATTTAAGTTAATATTAATCCACTTCGGTCGCAAATGTAAGAATATTTCCGTATTTTTCGTCTTTAAAACGATTGAGTTAATGTTATGGAAAAGTTAAATAAAGTTTTTCGAACGGCTCAGCTGGCTGCGATTGATAAATATACAATTGAGCATGAGCCGGTAAGCTCTTTGGATTTGATGGAACGGGCTGCCGGGATTTGGACAGATCGTTTTTTGAAAATTTTCACTGAAGTTGCAGGAGTGGTCGTGATTGCCGGGAATGGGAATAATGGTGGCGATGGATATGCGATTGCCAGATTATTGAATCGGCGGGGAGTGCCGGTCAGAGTATTCCCGGATTGCCGGGACCCAGGATAGAAAGCCCCGATTGTGAGGCGAATTATCGGCGTTGGTTGACCAGGGGAAAGGTGGAAGAATTAAAGCAGGCCGATGATTTGGTGTTACAGAAGGGAGAAATCGTGATCGATGCTATTTTCGGATCGGGGCTGAATCGTCCGGTAACCGGTTTGGCAGCCCGGATTATCAAGCAAATGAATGCTTCTGCTAACCGGGTGGTGGCTGTCGATATTCCTTCCGGGTTGGCGGGGAGGATAATACCTGAACGATCCCGAAACCATTGTTTGTGCAGAGTATACCTTTTTACTTTTCAGTTCCCGAAGTTAGCCTTTATGCTGGCGGAGAATGAAAAAGTATGTCGGCCGGTGGGAAGTGCTGGATATCGGCTTACATCCTGAAATCATCGCTCGGCAACCGACCGATTGGTTTTATACGACAGAAGATACGGTAAAAAGCGATTTTACCTCCTTCGCCGGTTTTTGCTCATAAAGGTACTAATGGGAAAGGACTGTTGATCGCCAGGGCAGATATGGGATGATGGGGGGGCGGCTGTTTTGGGGGCTAAAGCGGCTGTACGCTCGGGTATCGGTTTGTTGTACTGTCATATTCCGGGTAAAGGAATCGAGGTGATACAGACGACTGTGCCGGAAGCGATTCCTGATCCGGATGAATCGGCCGAACGGTTTTCTGCCGTCTGTAAACTGAGAGATTACGATGCGATTGCTGTCGGACCTGCTATAGGGCAAGAGACCGGAGACTGTCGGTGGATTGGAAAAATTATTACGTACCTGGAGAGGGACGACGATTCTGGATGCAGATGCGCTGAATATTATAGCGGAACACCGGGAGTTATTGGATTTACTCCATGAAGGCTGTATTCTTACTCCGCATATGAAAGAATTTGAAAGATTAGCAGGAAAAAAAGTGTAAATGATTTTGAGAGATTAAATAAATTAAGCATTTTTGCAAATCAATATCGGGTGCATATCGTGTTGAAAGGAGCTCATTCCGTTATCGCTACTCCGGATCGCCGGCTTTTCTTCAATATGAGTGGTAATCCGGGAATGGCTAAAGGCGGGGCGGGGGTGTTTTAACAGGAGTGCTGCTGGCTTTGGCTGCCAATAAATTGAATTTGTTGGATTTGCTCCGGATAGGAGTTTTTGCCCATGGGCTGGCCGGTGATTGTGTCGCGGAAAAAGAAGGCCGGAGAGGATGTTGTGCCGGAATGATAGCCGAGAGAATGGGAGAGGCCTGGAAAAGATTAGAAAAATAATAACAATTACTATGAAAAGAGTTTTTATTGTATCGTTAATGTTGGTGGTTTGTCTGGCTGCCGCAGCTCAAAAAAAAAGAAAGAACTGACTACGTTAGTGAACGTAAATTATACTTTTACCTAAAGTAGCCTATGAAGTAGAGGTCATCTTGGAATGCGAACGTTTTGTTCCCGGACCCTATCAGAATTATGCCGAGAAAAGAATTGGGAATCCGTCCTGAAGCGACACAAGTCTCCGAAAAATGGGCCATAAAAAAATAAATGTTCTTCCACAGTATATTCCGGATGAAAAGGCGGTGTATTCTGTTTCTGCCAACGGGGATTATTGGCCGGTGACACTGAGCCTTAGTGCTGAAGGTTTTCTGGCAGGTATCGCTGCCGGTAAAGGGAAGTTTTCAATGAAAAAAAAAGATGAAGTATATCGCCGAGGCCTTGGGAGACGAAGAGAGGATCGATATCATGAAACTGAATACTTATAATCAGCTGAAAGAAGTGTTGGATACCAATTATACTTATCAGGAGGTGGACGGTGAGATGAAGAGAATTTGGGATCCGATCGTACATTATGCTGTTAAGACCGATGCTGACAATGTAAAAAGAAGCAGTAAGTGAGATTTTCCGGATTCGCTCGGAAAGAGTAAAATTATTGGGAGCTGAAAATAATGTTCCTGATGGAAAATCTTTAGAGATCATATTGAAAGAATTCGATCGGATGGAAAAAAACTACCTGAGTCTTTTCTTAGGTAAAAGAGAAACTGTCAAGGTAAAACGGGTATTCCAGTGTATTCCGGAAAAGGCTAACGAACCGGTTGTCGCTTTCCGGTTTTCTGAACAAAACGGAGTGACAGATACGAAAAAATGTTGCCGCTCAGGCTTATTTTCTGAAGATTGAAGAGGCTGTGGTTCCGGCTTCGTCACCGGTGAGTGGAGGAGGTGAAGCGGCTGCTGTTTATTATAGGGTACCTGCTACAGCTACGTTGAAGTTACTGAAAGGGAAAGAAGAAATAATGAGTTATCCTGCTATTGTTCCTCAATTGGGAGAAATTAAGAAATTTCCTGTGGATGTGATTAGTAGCGAAGGGTTGATGCTGGAATTTTATCCGCAGTTCGGATCCTTGAAAAGTATTCGGAAAAAAATAATCGCTGATACAGGCTATCTGTATTGGTATTAGTACTTGAATTATGTCGTGGTGGAATAACTGGTATGTGAGTTTTTTGAGTTGGCGGGTACGCCATATCAAAAGAAAGGAATTTTATCGTCATCCTGAGTCTTCTGGTAGGTATTATCACCGGACTGGCCGGGGTATTCCTGAAAAAATTCCGTCCATTATACCCACCAGTTTCTGACCGAGCGTTTGCAGATAGATAGCGGAAGTTTGTTGTTTTTTATTCTTCCTTTTATAGGGATTTGGTTGACCTCCCTGTTTGTTCGTTATTTTGTGAGAGAAGATATCAGTCATGGAGTGACAAAGGTATTATATGCGATTTCCCGGCGTAATAGTATGATCAAACCTCATAATAACTACTCCTCTATGATTGCCAGTACGATTACGATTGGCTTTGGAGGATCGGTGGGAACGGAAGCGACGATTGTACTGACCGGTGCTTCCATCGGTTCGAATATGGCCCGTTTTTTCCACATGAACTACAAGGTGATGACCTTGATGATCGGGTGTGGGGCAGCCGGGGCTATCGCCGGAATTTTCAAAGCTCCGATTGCCGGTATCGTATTTACCCTGGAGGTACTGATGCTGGATCTGACGATGGCTTCCTTGGTGCCTTTGATGATTGCTGCCATTTCATCTTACGTTATTGTATATTTTCTGATGGGCGAAGGGGTGGTCCTCGAATTCGCCGTACACGAACATTTTGCCTTGGCTAATGTGCCGTATTATATTATTCTGGGGATATTGTGTGGATTGGTTTCTGTATATTTTATCCGGACGAATATCCGAATCGAGAAATTTATTACCGGGATAAAGAACCAATTCAAAAGAATTTTGGTAGGAGGAGCATTATTAGGTTTGCTGATTTATATTTTTCCGCCTCTCTACGGTGAAGGTTACTCTTCTTTGGAAGCTTTGCTGACCGATAATGCAGATGCGTTGTTGAACAATACCTATTTTTTTTCGATTTCCGGAACTATGCATTCGTCGTTGTTTTGTATGTGATCGGTTTGGTATTTATCAAGGTAGTAGCTACAGCTTTCAACGGTAGTGGGGGGTTGGAGGTGTTTTCGCTCCCCAGTTTGTTCACTGGGGGAGTTACCGGATTCCTGATTGCTTACCTGATCAATATGACCGGAGTGATCACGGTTCCTGTCAGTTATTTTGTATTGGCAGGTATGGCCGGGGGTGATGTCGGGTGTCATGAATTCTCCGTTGACAGCTATGTTCCTGATCGCTGAGATTACCAGTGGCTATAGTTTGCTGGTGCCCTTGATGATAACCTCGGTGACGGCCCATTTAACGGGCGGGGCATGGAGCCTTACTCTATTTATGCACGTCGGCTGGCTATGAAAGGAGATCTGATTACCCATAATAAAGATAAAGCCGTGCTGACTTTGATGAAGCTGAATAAAGTCATCGAGACCGACTTACAGACGATATCCATAGAGGCTACTTTGGGGGATCTGGTGAAAAAAGTTTCCCGTTCCAGTAGAAATATTTTCCCGGTGATCGATGAAAACGAAGCATTGCTGGGGATTGTATTGCTGGACGATATCCGTAAGATCATGTTCAATCAGGATTTGTACAATGTCACCTTTGTCCGCGACTTTATGACAACTCCACCTACGATTGTCGATGTGACGGATTCGATGGACCTGGTTATGAAAAAAATTTGAAGATACAGGAGCCTGGAATTTACCTGTGATCGAGGAAGGAAGATATATCGGGTTTGTTTCGAAAGCAAAGATATTCAACACTTACAGAAGGGTGCTTCAACATTTTTCCGACGAATAATAGAATCATATGGATCAACATTCAAAATTGGGGGTATCGGGAAGGACTCGTTTCCGTTATTCTGAATCTACTCTTGTTTGTTTTAAAATATTATGCCGGTATTGCATCGGCCTCGCTTGCTTTGATTGCCGATGCCTGGCATACCCTTTCGGATTCCCCTGACTTTTTGGTCGTAATTCTTGGAATTAAATTATCCTCGAAGAAACCGGATAAGGAGCATCCGTTCGGACACGGCCGCTGGGAACAAATCTCTGCATTGATTATCGCTATTCTGTTGGCTTTGGTCGGAGTAGAGTTTATGAAAGACGCTATCGCAAAATTGAGGGGACATGAGGCGGCTGATTTCGGCTGGTTGGCTTATCTGGCTACGGTTGCTTCGATTGTCTTAAAAGAAGGATTGGCCCGCTATGCTTTTTATATCGCCCGTAAAACCGGTAACGCTGCTGTAAAAGCGGACGGATGGCATCACCGGAGCGATGCTTTATCGTCACTGATGGTTTTGGCCGGACTTTTCTCAGCCCCTATTTCTGGTGGATCGACAGTGTATTGGGTATGTTGATATCTTTCATGTTATTCTATGCCGCCTATGGGATTATTCGCGAAGCAGTAAATAAAATTTTAGGAGAAGAACCTTCGGAAGAAGTGATCGGGGAAAGTAGAACAGATCGTGAAAGCTGAAATGGGAAATGTGGCTTATCCGCATCATTACCACATTCATCATTATGGGGACCATATCGAATTCACTTTTCATATCCAAGTGCCCGGGGAAGAGACCGTGGAGGGAAGCTCATAGAAAAGCTACCCTTATCGAAATGCAGATAAAAAAACAGAATTGAAGATCGATGCGACTATCCATATCGAACCCTTGAAAATGTAACTTTATAAACCCTTCTATCGTTGTAAAACTAGATTATAAATCACCCGCTAACCGGCTCTGTCAGGAGAAGCAGGGGAGATTAGATGTGGAAATCGCAAATCTAAAATTTGGGGGCTACTATTAATTTAGTTGTTTTATACTTGTATATTACCAAAAAACTTACTTTTTGCGAAAATTTTTATGGGAACGCTAAAAAACTATATAGCTATGTATTGGACACTGGAACTTGCTTCAAAATTGGAAGATGCACCATGGCCTGCATCTAAAGATGAATTAATCGATTACGCAATTCGTTCGGGAGCGCCTATGGAAGTTATCGAAAATCTTCAGGATATAGAGGATGATGAAGAAATTTTCGAAAGTATTGAAGACATTTGGCCTGACTATCCCAGTAAAGATGGATTTCTTCTTCAACGAGGAGGAATATTAAGAAGCTAAAATCAAATTAAATGATTTAATATCAGCGGGATAAGCAAAAATAATTTGTTTGTCCCGCTGGTGTTTTATAGGCTTAAATGGTGTGGTTTGTTTGTCTAAAAAGGCAATTTTTCTTCTTGAAAACAGAGTTTGTTTGTCTAAAAATACACTACCTTTGTGCATCCTCAGGAATATTAAAACAAAAGGAAGCGTATGGGAAGACCGAAGAGATTATATCCGTTGGACAAATATCGTCTCCGCACACCGAAGGAGTCTGACAAAAATAAAAAGCCTACCCTATTGAGTTGGAATATACTTGGAATAGGCAAATTATACGTAAGACAACAAATGTCTTTGTTAAGGAAACCGACTGGAATCAGAACGGCAATCAAGGTCGTGGAGAAATTCGTGTCAGTTATGGATCTGAGTACAAACGTCTCAATCAACTGTTGTTGGCACGTGTTGACCGGATTGACTCTATGCTTGCAGAGTATAATGAAAAGCATCCCAATCAAATCACTGCTGACATTATTTCGGGATTCCTTGCAGATAAGCCATTGACGCGCCCAGACCAAGGAAAAGATTTTGTTGAGTTCACATTGGAGCGTCTTTATTCAGAATACTCAAGAAACAAGATTGGCCGTAGTCGATATGAAAACGGTAAAAGCGGAATGAATATATTCCAAACCTTCCTTCGTTCCACGAAACAGGGTACATATCGTGCCGATTCTATCTATGTTGGCGATATCACTCCTGAATTATTGGATGCATATATTTTGTGGCGTAGAGAGATAAAGCAGAATAGTGATGCAACAATCAATCACTCTTTAACACCAATATTAAAAGCATGTGCTTACGCATGTGAGATGGGTATGCTGGAACCTTCTGTTAATGCAAGAATACAGGATATGCGTATTATTACTAAGGTATCTTTGTCGGAAGAGGAGAGTGAATTTGATGGGAAGAGCCTGAATAAAGAACAATTACTTGCTCTATTGGAATACTACAAAACCTGTCCTGAACCACGTAGGAGAGAGTTTTTAGAGATTTTTTTTCTTTGCTTTCCATGCTTGTGGACTTCGTGTTGTGGATGTAATGACATTGCAATGGGGGCATATCAACTTTGAGAAGAAAGAGTTGAGAAAAATTATGATTAAGACAAACAAACGCCATGTTATTCCTCTTACAGAGCAAGCTATATCTATCTTAAGACAGTGGCAAGAAAAAACGGGAAGGCTGCAAATATGTATTCAATCTTGTGAAAGAAGAATTAGACCTAGATGATGCTGAAGCCCTTTATAAAGCTCGCAATAATGCCACTAAATGCATCAATCAGTCACTTGTGGTAGTGGGCGAACAGATTGGGTTGCCGTTTAATTTGTCAATGCATGTAGCTAGACACTCATTTGCAGTGTTTGCATTAAACAAAGGGTTGTCAATGACTGTAGTAAGTCGCCTTTTTAGGGCATGGCAGTACAGATGTTACAGAGAAAGTATATGCCAGATTTCTGCCTGAGACTCTTTCGTCCGAGGTGGCACGTTTAAAAGATGAATTTAAAACTCTAGAAATAATTTGAATGAAGTATGTTGCAGATTATATTTCTTAATATTGGTCTTTGCGTTATTTTGTTGGCAATTGCCTTCGTCTTCAAAAAATATGCAAGAGTAATTCTATGGTCGAGTGCAATTACATTATTCGTAAGCACATTATTACTCGTTGGACTTGGGGTTGTAAACCCTGTCAGCGATAACGAAACTGGCTCATCAGAGTTTTGGGGGGCACAATTATGTTTCTGATTTCAGCAGCTGCATTAGTCATTGGTGCAGAAATTCTTCGTGAGAAAAAATATTAAGAATGTGGAAGAAGTTGTATCTGTTGATGCTGAAATTATTCTTTCTGAAACATTGGATACAGAATTGGCTCGTAAAGTTTTTGCAAAGGCCATAGAAGCTGGTTATATGAAAGAAGATGGCACACACTATATATGGAACGAGTCTAAAGTTCTTTTAGCATATATGTGTGGTCGCATATATTGTGGAGATAAACCAACGGTCTCCAATATTGATGATAGGGAATTTTGGAAATTTGGAAGAACTGCCTTTTTCCCTGATACGGAACTAAATAATTTATTTGATGTTTCAGGATTGGGGCAATCACGTTCAAATAGGAAAGATCTTCCAGTACCAACAAAATCAACAGAGATTGATAAATTTTTCGAGTAGCCACTTGGCTACTCTTTTTTGTTTATAATCAGGTGGTTATATTTCAATCCTAATATCAAAATAACTCAATCCTAACATTATTCCTAACGCATTAGCCTAATTCATCCTAACTTTTCACCTCCTAAGGATTCTATACTTTCGCTGCGGTTATGGACGATGTGCACAATCGTACCATGGCAAAATAACCCGGCTTAAAAGTCCGAGTGCGCATCAGGACAGTTGAGCCATAATTTAAATTGTATATGGCTAAAATTAAGAATGTAGAGTCCCTATGTGAACGGGAATTGCTGGAGAAAATTCTCCACACTGTAGAGAAGCATGAAAAGGCTTTGGCTCAACATCAAATGCCCCAAAATCATCTATATGATAATAAGGCACTGATGGCAAAATTGGGTATAAAGGAAAAATATCTGAAGAAATTGCGTGATAATGGCTACCTTGGGTATTCACGTCAAGGAGACAAATATTGGTATACTCAAGAAGATGTAGACCGATTCCTGCGCAATTTTCACTATGATGCCTTTGCGGCAAGTGATGAACTACCCCAACGGAGAGGAGGTGGTTATGGTCGATAAGTTGCATTTAACCAATATGCTCCGAGCAAAGGTAGAGCATAATCTTGATGGAGGATTGCCGTTGGATGTTTTCCCTGATAAAATTCAGGAAATTATTCTGAACCTTTCTCGTTATGAAAATTTCAATGTTGAGTATGTGGCATCCATTATTATATCTGCGATGGCGGCTGCCATTGGCAATTCGTACCAAATCAATATCAGGAATGAGTGGAAAGACAGTCCATCTCTTTATATGATGCTTATTGGGCGACCTGGTTTAGGTAAAACTCCTCCTCTTAACTTCCTTTACAAACCTATCAACGATTTGGACGATCGTCTTGACGAGAAATATAGCGAGGAACTTGAGAAATATGAGTGTGCCAAGCAGGCGAACGGAGGAAATGATAAATTGACAGTGCCCAAGTGGTTGACCAATATTATATCTGACTTCACACCAGAAGCAATGGTAGAGGCTCATTGGCGCAATCCACGAGGGATAGCTATAATTGTAGACGAGATAATTGGGCTATTCAATTTCGCAAAGAGATACAATGGCAATAATAATCTTATTGAACTTCTGCTAACAGCTTATAGTGGTGGTACGATTAAAGTTCTACGCAAGTCCTCATCACGTCATATTCGTGTTAAAACGCCGTGTATTAATGTAATAGGAACGGTACAGACCAACATGCTACATGAGGTGTTCAGAAAAGAGTTCATTGCTAACGGATTCCTTGATAGGTTTATCTTCATTTTTCCAAAAGACAGGAAGATTTCAAGATGGAGAAGAAATGATAATAGTGTTCCTAAACCTGATATAGCAGGGCAATGGGCGACTATTCTCAACAAAGTACTTGAAATTCCCTGCACGATTAATGAAACAAGGAATGTTGCAGAACCAAAAGTTTTGGAAATGACCGAGGAGGCAGAGGTGTATTTTTATGATTGGTATAACAATATCATTGATAATGTTAATAGCATTGATGATGATGCAGATGTGGAGAGTCGCAGCATGAAACTTAATGGCCATGCAGGACGTTTATCGTTGATATTTCAGATAATGAAATGGGCTGTAGGCGAAGAAGATATGCAGCCAGTAAGCCTGTCTTCTGTGAAATCCGCTATTCGTATGGTTGATTACTATGAAGATACTTACCATAGGATACAAGAGATACTTTTGTCTAATACTATCGGTGATGTAAAAAGAAGACTGGTTATCTCAGTTGGGTAATACATTCACAGCAAGCGATGCTATCGCTGCTGCGAAAATATATGAAATACCCAGAAGAACCGTATTCTATGCATTAAAGAAACTCTGTCAGGCAAAGCAGCCAATTCTGAAAAAAACCAAGCATGGCGAATATCGAAAAAATTCAACACCAAACATCAAATGCATCTTGCACTATTGCACTTTCAACCCAAGTTGAGGAATTACAGACAAAGCATAGTGCAAAAGTGCATAGTGCAAACGAATAAACTTATCTATCCATGAGCAAGTATAGATTTCATTTGCAAAAAGTATAGTTTAGGAAGCAAGATTGCTTGGCCCCTAGTTGTGAGAGACCTCGATGTTTTGTGAAATATGTTGATGAAGAGGGAGTTGTAAGTTTTCCCAATGAGGTTGGGAAATATGACCATGAAATCAGTTGTGGTTATCATTACACTCCACGTGATTTCTTTCGTGATAATCCCAATGCAAACATCAAGGAAGAACGGTCTAGTGATTATGTACAGCCTGTGAAAAGTACTCATGAAAAAGAAATTATTGTGCCACCCTCTTTTTATTCCCTTAGAGTATTTTAATGCGAGTCTTGCTCATTTTGAGAAGAATCCCTTTATACAAATACTTATGCAGGGTGTTTGGTGAAGCTGAAGCCCAAAGGGTATTCCATTTATATCATGTTGGTACATCGGCTAAATGGGGAGGTGCGACAGTTTTTTGGCAAATTGATGCTAATGAGCAGGTACGTTCTGGTAAGATTATACTTTATAATTCTGAGACAGGGCATAGGGTTAAAGAACCCCACAGTTATGTAAGCTGGGCGCATCGTGAACTACAACTTAAAGATTTCAATCTGAAGCAATGTCTATTTGGCGAACATCTATTGAAAAGATATCCTGATGCACCGGTCATATTGGTGGAAAGCGAAAAAAAACGGCTATTGTCATGAGTCACTTCATCCCGAACTATGTTTGGGTGGCAACTGGCGGCATTAATGGATGCTTCAAAGAAGAATTTGTTCATAGTCTTAAAAGTAGGGATGTAACTCTAATTCCTGACTTGGGAGCTACACAATTGTGGAAAGAGAAATCGATAATTCTGACAAGAATCTGTAGCAGAGTTGTAGTCTCGGATATGCTTGAGCAGATAGCAACCGAAGAAGAACGATCTAAAGGACTTGATATTTCTGACTACTATCTATTCTCTCCATCCAAACACCAGATTCTACAAATGATGATTGAGAAGAACCCTCTTTTACAAAATCTCATTGACGCTCTAGGCTTGGAGTTGATAGATGCTCAGCAGATGACAGAATCCACTTAGATTGTACAAAACTAAAATGGTAAAGGAACTTGTTCCAGGAGTTAAAATAAAATCCATAACACAATAAGGACTTTTTGCTTTGCAGCAAGAAACTCCCATTTGTGGTTGGCAAACACAACTCTAAATGAGCAAGCTCAAATGTGTAACTTTTTAAAAACATTAGATCTATGAATGAAAGTATTAAACAAGCCATGCATTTAGATGCATGCAAATCTTTTGGCGCAGCAGAAGCCAATGAAAACGAAAGAAGATGGGATGATAAGATGATTGATTCTAAGAACAACGATTCTATTAATAACTACGACAAAACCAAAATGAGGCTTAATTTTGAGATTGGCCCCGATGGTAAGATTCACTCTTTGGGCTATCAGGATAAAAAGACTTGATGTTCGCTTGCAAGAACGGCTAAATGAACTTGGTTGGCGTCCATTCAAAGCGGATAGTAGATTCAGCCCAATTGTTGTGCTCGTCTCATCTTTGGTGGCAATCGAGAGCGTACATTGGGAATGGCATTTGGCACTCAGGATCTAAAACTGGATAAAGGTTCGGACAATAGCCATATACATAGATGCAAAGAGGTGGAGCAATGGGCTTTGGATGTATATAATTGGTGTTGCCGTAGGTATGGGAAAGAGAATATCATCGGCTTTCAGGTTCATCTTGATGAAACGTCACCACATATTCATGCACTTATTGTTCCTGTTGGGGTACGTCCTAAAAGTGGCCGTGAATGTGTGATGTGGTCTGCAAAATTCGGAAAGAATAAATATGAGTATGGTTCAATACTCAAGGAAATGCATACCTCACTCTATGAAGAAGTTGGTAGCAAATACGGTTTGGAGAGGGGGGACAGCGTAGAAGGTCGCAATATCCAGCATCTGAATAAGCGAGATTATATCCGTAAACTCGCAAAGGAGCAGAAGAAGATGGAAAAGGCCATCAGAGGATTGCAAACCATGAAAGATAATATCGAGGCTGAAATGAAAATGTTTTCCGATGAATTAAAAATCTTGGAGAAAGATTTGGCTGCAGGACGTGTTGTATTGGCTGAATATCAAAACAAGAAAGCGTGCATTGAAGATTTGATACATGATTGCCAAGAAAGACTCGATGATAAGGAAACCAAATTGATGATAAAGCAGCAGGAATTAGAACTCGTTACTGAAAGATATCCAAAACATTCATTCTGTGAATAGACCGTTCAAGAATTACAAGATTGAGTTTAATGCTCCACAGATTACAGAGAAACCGCCAATGTTTGGAACTGATAAGTGGTTGGAACGTCAAAATACGATTATCGAGAAGCAATTTACCGCTATGGGTCGTAAATTGGAAGAACTTTATAGGAATGAAGCTGCTAATCAAGTTGAAGCTGTTCGCCAGAACATTTTGGTGGATATGAAAGATGTCCATACGTTGAAGGCAGAAAACAAGACTCTTACTGAATGTATGAATTACTGGTCTAATTTGGCATTAAAAACATTTGACTACCTTTCGATACCATCTTTACGTGATGAGTTATGTGCAGTAGCAACAGCTCTTATAGGTGGAGATTATGTGGTTCCATCAGGGGGTGGAGGCGAAGGAAATGAATCAGACCTACGTTGGGATGGTCGCAGACCTAATGAACCTGATTTTGCATTCCAAAGAAGATGCTTTTCACATGCCGTCAAATACATTATGGCTAAATACAGCGTAAAAGCAGAATAAGGGGCGCGCCCGATAGTTTTTCAAAGACCGCTATCACCAAGAAATATGGTGGTAGCGGTGATTTGATTTTTACAAATAAGGGAAAAAATACATTTTTGCAAAAAGAATTATTATAGGAATTGCAGGTTTTAATGGACTTTTAATTATCTTTGCGTTTAAAGCAATAAAAATTACGTCATGAACGACATGAATAGAATAAAAAGTAGTTCTTGTAGAAAAAGAAGAAAACTAGCAAATGGCTTGCAGAAGTTTTAGGCAAAAACCCTGCAACCATTTCTAAATGGTGCACTAATACATCCCAGCCTGATGTGGCAACACTCGAGAAATAGCTCGAGTGCTCGATATAGATGTAAAAGAGCTTCTTAACTCTACAAAATAATTCACTATCTTCATATGATAGCAATATATTATGGCAAAAAAAGAAAAATAAAGAAGAATCTCTGGTTCCCAAAGACGAGAAAACCCTTAAAATGGAAGGTGTGCAGAATCTGTACAACTTTCTGTTTGAGGCATGCAACATATTGCGTGGTCCTGTGAGTCAAGATAACTTCAAAGATTATATAACACCAATCCTCTATTTTAAGCGTATATCTGATGTATATGACGAAGAGACTCAAACTGCGCTTGAAGAAAGTGGTGGCGATGAGGAGTATGCATCCTTGCCTGAACAACATCGTTTTGTAATTCCAGATGGTTGTCATTGGAGTGATATTCGCGAACGCTCCGAGAATCTTGGTGCTGCAATTGTTGGTGCGATGCGAGGTATAGAGTTAGCAAATCCTGATACACTATACGGCGTGTTGTCGATGTTCAGCGCACAGAAGTGGACCGATAAGAAAAACCTTTCTGATGGTAAGATTCGTGATTTGATAGAGCATCTATCCACCCGTAGATTGGGCAACAATGATTACCCAGCTGATTTGATGGGTGATGCATATGAGATATTGCTGAAGAAATTTGCGGATGACAGTAAGGCTCAAGCTGGAGAGTTCTATACGCCTCGTTCGGTCGTAAGCTTGCTTGTACGCATTCTCGATCCGAAACCAGGTGAGACTGTGTATGACCCAGCATGTGGTAGTGGCGGTATGCTGATTGAGGCGGTACAGCACATGAATCACTCAAGTCTTTGCTGTGGAAGCATATTCGGACAGGAGAAGAACGTTGTCAATTCGGCCATTGCAAAGATGAACTTGTTCTTACATGGCGCCAGTGACTTTAATATTATGCAAGGCGACACACTTCGTTCACCCAAGATTTTGCAGAATGGAGAGATTGCCAAGTTCGATTGCGTTATAGCTAACCCGCCCTTCTCACTTGAGAAATGGGGTTCAGTAGAATGGTCTTCAGATAAATATGGTCGTAATGTTTGGGGAACACCCAGTGATTCGTGTGGAGATTATGCTTGATTCAGCACATGGTGAAAAGTATGGCATCAGGCAATGGGTCGTATGGCGGTTGTTATGCCTCAAGGTGTATTATTTCGTGGAAATGAAGAAGGCCGCATTCGCGAGAAATTGGTAAAGAGCGATTTGGTTGAAGCTGTTGTGACATTAGGCGATAAACTCTTCTATGGCACACCTCTTTTCTCCCTGTTTCTTGATATTAAGACGTTTGAAACCGGCTGCACATAGTGCGCGAGTACTGATGATTGATGGCACAAAGATTCTCACCGTAAAGCGTGCACAGAATATACTTTCTCCAGAAGATGTAAATCGTTTATACGAACTCTACACCAATTACGAGGATGTAGAAGACTTTTCTAAAGTGGTGACTCTTGATGATATTGCGGCTAAGGATTATGACCTTTCTCCTAATAAATACGTGGAATATCACAAAGAGGAAATCCGTCCATATGCAGAAGTGCTTGCAGAGTTCAAGGCGGCATACGAGGAGGTAAAGAGATTTGAAGAAGAATTTAGAAAACTGATAAACTTATAACCCTAATGGAACAACCTGTAAAATATTATAGAAATCCCGATGAGCCTATTTCATTGGAAGACTTGAAATCGTTCCTTTGGGGAGCAGCCACTCGCCTTCGTGGTCAGATTGATGCTGCTGGTTACAAAGAATATATTTTCCCTTTGCTATTCTTCAAACGAATTTCTGACGTATACGATGAGCAGTTTGAAGGCTATGTTTGCGAAGGCGGTATAGAGTATGCCAATGCTCAAGCTCAAGAATTAGTAATTCGTATTCCCGATGGTGCCCATTGGCGTGATGTACGTGAGTGTACTGAGAATGTTGGCCAGCGTTTGGTCGAAGCCTTTATTGCTATTGAACAAGCCAACCCTGGCGAACATGCCGATGGACGTGTTATCGGAGGCCTGGAAGGTATCTTTGGCCCTAAAGATGGGTGGACCAATAAAGCCAAGATGCCCGACCACATTATCACCTCTTTGATAGAAGATTTCTCACGTTACAATTTGTCGCTTAAAGCGTGTCCAGCAGATGAGATGGGACAGGCATATGAGTATCTTGTGGGCAAGTTTGCCGATGATGCTGGTAATACGGCACAGGAGTTTTACACCAACCGTACCGTTGTGGATTTGATGGCAGAGATACTTCATCGTCGTCCGGGCGAAAGCATCTATGACCCTACTTGTGGTTCGGGTGGTATGCTTGTAAAATGTTTGGACTTTCTTCGCAAAAAGGGTGAACCATGGCAAGGAGTAAAGGTTTTTGGGCAAGAGATTAATGCACTTACCAGTGCTATTGCTCGAATGAATCTTTATCTAAATGGCGTTGAAGACTTTTCTATTGTCAGAGAAGATACCTTAGCATACCCCGCCTTTGTCGATGGAAGCAAATTGCGTAAGTTTGATATCGTATTAGCAAATCCGCCATACTCTATAAAGACATGGGATCGTGAGGCTTTTATAAACGACAAATGGGGACGCAATTTCTTAGGAACACCGCCTCAGTCTAAAGCAGACTATGCCTTCATACAGCATATTTTATCATCTATGAATGATCATGGAAGATGTGCTATTCTATTGCCTCATGGTGTTCTTAATAGACTTATAGAGAAAGATATACGTCAAAAGCTCATTCAGAACGATCTTATTGATGCCGTTATTAGTATTGGGAAAAATTTATTTTTTAATTCACCAATGGAGGCCTGTATTCTTATTTGTCGATCAAATAAACCAACTGATAGGAAAAATAAAATTCTTTTAATAAAGGCTACCGATTTAGTGGAACGGAAAAATACTGAAAGTTATTTAACCAATGAGCATATTTCAATAATAACGAGTATTTATACCCGATATACCAATATTGACGGACGTTCAAAGATTATTAACAATAATGAAATCCCTGATAACAAGTATAGCATTTCACCAAAATTCTATGTAAAATCCAACGATCCAAAAGATATTGAAGATATTTCTGAACTTTTAGAAAATTGGAAGTCAAACTCAGAGTCTTTACACGAGTCATTTTACCAATTTAATAGATTTATTATGAGCATAGTCAAGTTTTCTGAGGTTGCACACCGAGCATATACAAGAGAAGATAGATTCAATACTGAGAAAATCTATTATGTAGGTGGTGAACATATAGATTCATGTGAGTTATATGTTACAAAGAAGGGTGTAATAAAAGGTTCAACAATTGGACCAATGTTCTATTGCGGCTTTACTGCAGGGCAAATTCTATTTGTTACACGAAATCCTCATTTAAAGAAGTGTAGTATTGCTGATTTTGATGGAATCTGTTCAGAAAAGACCTTTGTAATAGAAACTAAAGATGAAAGTATTCTCACACAAGAATATTTAGCAATAATTATGCAAAGTGATGATTTTTTGGAATTATTGTGAAGAAAATAAAAGTGGTGGTGTTAATTACTTTCTAAACTGGAGTACTCTTGCTGATTACGAATTCGAGTTGCCTCCATTAAGCAGCAATTAGAAATTGCCCAAAAAGTGATGTCAGCTTATCGCCTAAAACAATCATATAAGAAGCTTCTTGATGCTACTCGAGAAATGGTGAAATCGCAATTTATCGAGATGTTTGGAAATCAGAATACTAATGACAAGGGTTGGACAGAATCATTAGTAAAAGATGAATTTAAGCTATCGATGGGTAAGACTCCCACGCAATAATCCTGAGTGTTGGGATAATGGAACCCACAAATGGGTTTCTATATCCGACATGTCTTCATACACGCGTTATACAGGAGATACTAGCGAATACATTACAGACTATGCAATAGCTGATTCAGGAATCAAAGCAGTGCCCAAAGGTACGATTATAATGAGTTTTTTGCCAAGCTCTCTATAGGAAGAACTGCTATTACCTCAGAAGATCTATATACCAACGAGGCAATAATGGCTTTTGCTGGTTTTGATGAGAAGAAATTCAATATCGACTTCCTGCATTTTCTTATTGCAAACAAGAACTGGTTACTAGGTGCAAAGCAAGCAGTACAAAAAAGGCCAGACACTTAACAAGGAGTCTATTGGAAATGCGAAGATCATTATTCCTCCAATTGAGGCTCAAGAAGAGTTTGCCAGCATTTACAATCAGGCTGATAAATCAGAATTTGAACTCCGTAAATCGATAGAGGCAATAGACCAAGTTATAAAAAAGTTTGATTAACAATTAAAATCAATCAAAATGATTAATAGAACAATAACTTCATATACTATTCTCAATTACTTTTCTGAGAAAGGTATAAGCCAAATTGACTTATATGTACCATTTGCATGCAAATGTATTAACAAGAATGCATCTCAAACAGTTTCAATAGAAGACTTAAAAAAAAATGGTTCTCTGAGGAATATGGCTTATCAAAAATATATCAAGGAGTTTTTGTTAGTCTATTAAAGAGAATGACCTCATTAGGTATTCTTTCTTTAGGTGGAGGATGTTATAACATAAACAAACAGCAACTTATCAAAGAAATAGAAAAGTTCCATGAAACTGACAATTCTTCTCTAGAGTATTGAAGAGTTATGTCAAAAATTAATGTTATTTTCTAAGGATAACTTTGGAGTTGAGTATTCTATAGAAGAAACTCAGAATGGAATATTAAGATTCTTAGAGAATCATGATGGAGATATTATACTTAATGAAGAAGGATTGATTGATAGAGTAGCTAGGCAAACGAAAAAATCCAAGAAACTGAATTATATTCTTTCAAAATTCATTATCTGGAGCAAAGATAATTCTTCCGAAACATTTCAGCTTTTTAAGAACATAGCGAAAGGACATGCCTTGGCATCTCTCTTGTCAATGAAAGGAGTATGTAATTATGTTGGAAAGATGAGTGGAGTCACAATTGCTTTAGATTCACCTATAATATTTAATCTACTCAGTTTGAATGAAAAGGTTAATTTTGACATGTCTAGTGAATTGTTAGGAATTCTTGAAAAGCAAGGATGTGATTTTATCATTTTTAGGCAGCATTATCAGGAAGTGTTGCAAACATTCAATTCTACAATCCATTTATTATATACTAAGGATTATACTCTAGATAAAGCATCAAGGTTATTGAAATATGCAGTACGTAATAAAATATCTGCGAGTTTCCTGAAAAGCAAACGTGAGTTGTTAGATAGTATTCTTTCCAAGTGGAATATTTCAATATGTGAGGCTCCTTCAATGCCTAATAGATATTCTGAAATTGATTCGGTAAAACTCAACGAGTTGTTAATGAAACGATATTTGGATAACAATGTTGAGATAGATGACAATAAAAGAAAAACAAATTGAAAATGATGTTGACGTAATTTCATATATTTATCGTATGAGAGGAAACTCTCCAGCTTCTAATCTCAAGAATTGTAATGCAATATTGATTACGACCAACACGGCTCTTGCATATGCTTCAAAGCACCCTGAATTGAGTAATGTTTGTCATTCCATTCCTGTATGTATGACAGACGCTTTTCTGTCGACTATTTTATGGTTCTGTTATCCTGATACAAGCAGTGATATAAATAATGAAAAGGTATTATTGAGCGAATGTTATAATAATCTATCTCTTTCTGATGATATTCTTCATAGATTCTATTTAGAAGTAGAAGAAATTAATGCATCTACTCCTATTTCTGAGGAGATTATGATGCATATCAACACGTCTAAAATTGTTCAGGAATTACTTGAATCAAAGACATATAATGATACCTCTTTATATACAGATAGAACTACCGCAGAGATTTTACAAGAAATAGAAATATCCCGAAACTTAAAAATCAATTCACTTTCTGGGACTTTAGGTAATCATGATGCCAAATTTTTAAAAAAATAGCTAAAAGTATATCAAGTATAATTGTATTTGTTATATGGCTTTTGTTAGTTTTCCTTATTGTATTTTTGGAATTTGTAGATTATTCGAATTGGAGTAATATTTGGAAAATTTTATTTAATATTCTTTCAACTATTGTCTTTTTGTGGGGACCAGTAAGTTGGCTTAATCGTAATTTAGAGTTCTTTAATAATAAAAGACTATTTGTTGGAGTTTTTTACAACAAAAAATATTTAAAGTCATTAAGAATTGGTTTGATAAATAATTAATAGAACGAGAATATGATATCAAAAAGAAGAAGTACGTGAGCTGTTGAAGAGCACAGAGACATATAGAATAGAGCGTACCACATCTACTGGTGATATGGACAAGTTTCAAGAAGCGATATGTGCCTTTTCAAACGATTTGCCCAATTCTAAAAAGAATGGGTATCTGATTCTTGGTGCATACGATAATGGAACTTTATCGGGACTGAAAGTAGATGATGATTTACTAAAAAAGATTTCAGCCATACGTTCAAATGGTAATATATTACCTCTTCCTATTATGTCTGTCGAAAGATTTGAATACGAGGATGGAGATTTGCTCGTTGCTGAAGTGTCACCATCATTGGTTCCTCCTGTAAGATATCGTGGTAGGACATTTATTCGCATTGGCCCTCGCAGAGATATTGCCAGTGAAGCGGAAGAACGAAGCTATTGCTTGAACGCAGAACATCATATATGGCAACATTCGATGCTACGCCTTGCTTTGGTGCAACCATCAATGATATTGATACAGGCTTTATTAAAAGAGAATATCTTCCTCAGATAATTGACCACGAAGTATTGGCTAGCGATAGCCGTAATATCAAGGAACAGTTGGCGGCAATTCATTTGTATGATCTTACACATGAATGTCCTACAAATGCTGCAATGATTCTTTTTGGTAAAGACCCTCAGTATTATATGCATGGGTGCTATGTACAATACGTTCATTTTGCAGGTAAAGACCGTGGTAGTGAAATCGTTAATGAACGACAGATTAAAGGAAGTCTTAGTAAAATGCTACCGCAATTGGAAAACTTTGTTAGGGATGCTGTGGTGACTTCTCGCCCTATGCCTATTAGCATGCTGCGTGAGGAGAATGTGTTGAATTATCCTGACTTGGCTCTTAGAGAGTTGTTGATGAATGCATGTATGCATAGGGATTACCAGTCCAATATGCCAATTCGACTTTATCAATATGAGGATCGTATTGAGATTCTTAATGCTGGAGGATTGTATGGTGAGGCTCGTCCTGAGAACTTCCCAACGGTAAATGATTATCGTAATCCTATTGTTGCAGAGGCTATGCGTGGATTGAAGTACGTTAACATGTTCAATCGTGGAATTCAGCGTGTAAAGAACTTATTGCAAGAGAATGGAAATCCCGAACCAGTGTTCAATGTGGATAAGATTACAGCTTTTGAGGTTATAGTGAGGCCTTCTTTATCACTTAACTTGGTCACCGATGAGGAAAATGTGACTAAGTCAGTGACTAAGTTAAGTGACACACTTAATGATATAATTGATTTTTGTTCTACTCCTCGAAGTATGGCTGAAATCATGGAGCATCTTGGTCTTAAACACAGATATAATGTAAAGCATCGCTATATTGACCCACTTATAGAGGGAGGATTCTTGGTAATGACTATTCCCGAGAAACCTAATAGTCGGAGCCAAAAAATACAAACGAGCATTGACTTAGTCACTTTACTTGGTCACTCATGAGTGACTAAGTTCATATTATTGTAGTGCATGAATAATTAGTCGCGCGTTAATTGACGAACCTTTATAATATAGTAAGATTATGGTTAAGAACTTGATTAACGAAATAGAACAGGCTATGCTCGGTTCATTGAATAATGAGCAGTTGGCCCAGTTGCGTAAGGTGCTTGATTACACCTTCCGTAACATTGTCGTGACTGAAAAAGATTCTGTCAATGCAGAAAGTAATAATCAGATTTTGGTAGAGAATTTTATCTCAGCCAAGAAAGTTGAAGGATGTTCTCCTAATTCAATCGCCTATTATCGCAGTACTATAAATAATGCATTGATTAAGTTGGGTAAAGAGGTTATCCACATAACTACTGATGATTTACGGCATTATTTAAATACATATCAAAGCGAGAGTGGCGCGAGCAAGGTAACGGTAGATAATATTCGACGCATACTATCCAGTTTCTTTTCTTGGTTAGAAGAAGAAAACTATATAGTAAAGAGTCCTGTACGAAGAATCCATAAAGTAAAAGTGGGTAAAACCGTAAAGGAAACATATACTGATGAATCTCTTGAATTGATGCGGGACCATTGCTCAAATCCGCGTGATTTGGCATTGATAGATCTATTGGCATCAACAGGAATGCGTGTTGGAGAATTGGTTAAGCTCAATCGCTCAGATATAGATTACCACAACAGGGAGTGTATTGTTACCGGCAAAGGTGATAAGCAGCGTAAGGTATATTTCGATGCTCGTACAAAGATTCATTTGCAGAAATACATAAACAGCCGTACTGACAACAATGAAGCGTTGTTTGTCTCACTCCTGGCTCCTTATGATAGATTGCAGATTAGCGGAGTGGAGATTAGACTGCGCCAGATGGGGAAAGATTTGAATATTCCAAAAAAGTGCATCCACATAAATTCCGTAGAACATTGGCAACAATGGCAATAGATAAGGGCATGCCTATTGAGCAAGTCCAGCACCTACTCGGTCATCAGAGTCTCGATACGACATTGCAATATGCAATGGTGAATCAGAATAATGTAAAATTGTCTCATCATAAATTCATTGGTTAGTATGTCGCAATTTATCGAGATGTTTGGAAACCCTCTTTCTTCAATACAAAAAATGAGTTGAAAGAAATTAGGAGACTGCTGTCAGATTAATCCCAGAAGACCAAGTGTATCAATTAGTGATAGTGATCTGGTATCATTTGTACCTATGCCTGCAGTAAATGAGGATGGATATATCGATGGAGCGACAAATGAAGAATATGGTAAAGTAAAGAAAGGATTCACTTACTTTGAGAATAACGATGTTCTATTTGCCAAGATTACACCATGTATGGAAAACGGTAAAGGAGCAATTGCTGAAGCGCTTACAAATGGAATTGGTATGGGCTCAACTGAGTTTCATGTACTACGTCCAATCGATGGAATATCAAATCCTTATTGGCTATTAACATTAACAAGAATGCCAATTTTTAGAGAGTATGCGGCTAAAAACATGTCAGGAACTGGAGGACAAAGAAGAGTTGGAGCAGCGTTCCTTGAAAATTTTTATGATTGGGTTACCATCAATAAGCGAACAAGAAACCTTTGAGACAATATATAGACAAGCCGATAAATTCAGAATTTGTTGGTTGCAAATCGCAATTTATCGAGATGTTTGGAAACCCTCTTTCTTCAATACAAAAAAAATGAGTTGAAGAAATTAGGAGACTGCTGTCAGATTAATCCCAGAAGACCAAGTGTATCAATTAGTGATAGTGATCTGGTATCATTTGTACCTATGCCTGCAGTAAATGAGGATGGATATATCGATGGAGCGACAAATGAAGCATATGGTAAAAGTAAAGAAAGGATTCACTTACTTTGAGAATAACGATGTTCTATTTGCCAAGATTACACCATGTATGGAAAACGGTAAAGGAGCAATTGCTGAAGCGCTTATACAAATGGAATTGGTATGGGCTCAACTGGTTTCATGTACTACGTCCAATCGATGGAATATCAAATCCTTATTGGCTATTAACATTAACAAGAATGCCAATTTTTAGATGAGTATGCGGCTAAAAACATGTCAGGAACTGGAGGACAAAGAAGAGTTGGAGCAGCGTTCCTTGAAAATTTTATGATTGGGTTACCATCAATAAGCGAACAAGAAACCTTTGAGACAATATATAGACAAGCCGATAAATCAGAATATTACAATTAGAAACAAAAATATAATAACATATGGCATACTTTAACGAAGAAAATACAGTTGAGCAAATGCTCATTAATGCAGCAGGACAATGCGGTTGGATATATGTGGAACCGCAGTTTGTTCCGAGACTTCCTGATGAAGTTCTTGTTGTAGAATGGCTCATGGAGGCACTGCTGGCATTGAATCCTATTACTCCCTGAACAAGCAGAACAGGTTATATATAAGCTTCGAGCTTGTATTACACAAGTGGCGGAGCTTCTGATGAACTAATCACAGCTAATGATAAGTTCCGCAAGTTACTGTTTGAAGAAAACTCATACCCATTTGGTGATAATGGCGATAATATCAACATTCGTTTCTTTTTGCAGGCAAGGATGATGAATATAAGAATCGTTGCATAGTAACTAATCAGTGGGAGTATCCGAGAAAGAGTAAGGAGGGAGGCAAGCGTTTAGACCTTGTATATGTCATCAATGGTATACCTATGGTTATCGGTGAAGCAAAGACTCCTGTTAAGGCATCTGTAACATGGGCTGATGGTGCTACTGATATTATGCATTACCAGAAGAGTATCCCTGAAATGTTTGTTCCGAATATTCTAACCTTTGCAAGTGAAGGTAGAGAACTTCAATATGCTGGTATTGGATGCCCTATTGACAAATGGGGCCCATGGTTTGCCGATGAGGAACGTAAGCATGGTACATTGGAGGATGTTGAGCATAACTATGTATCATTGATGACTCCTGAAAGACTATTGGATATATATCGTTTCTATTCTGTTTTCACAGGAACCTCAGGAGGCAGAAAAATTAAAATTGTATGTCGTTACCAACAATATTTGGGTGGCGAAGCTATTGTTCAACGTGTTCTGTCAACATATATAAATGGCTCTGGCCCTCGTAAAGGTTTGATTTGGCATTTCAAGGTTCTGGTAAGTCGTGGTTGATGGTATTTGCGGCTCAAAAACTTCGTCGTCAGGAAGTGCTAAAAGCGCCAACAGTAGTGATTGTGGACGATAGAATTGATTTGGAAGACCAGATTACTGGTGATTTCACTCGTGCAGAGATACCTAACATTGATAGTATATCATCAAAACAAGAACTGGAGGAAAAGATCCATCAAAGAAAGATCTTGATAACCACCATCTTTAAGTTTGGTGATTTGAATGATGGCGAGGTAATTGATGAACGTGATAATATCATCCTCTTGATGGACGAAGCTCATAGAACACAAGAAGGAGACCCTCGGTAAAAAGATGCGCACAGCACTGCCAAATGCATTCTTCTTTGGATTAACTGGTACACCTATTAACCGTAATGACCATAATACATTTGCATGTTTTGGTGCCGAGGAGGATAAATATGGATACATATCAAAATATACATTCCAAAATTCAGTAGCAGATGGGGCAACTCTTGAACTTAATTTCAAGACCGTTCCAGTCGAGATGCACTTGGACGATGCTAAATTGCAAAAAGGAGTTTGACGAACTTACCGACCAGATTAGCGAAGAAGACAAGAATGAATTGGTAAGAAGAACAAGTGTTGATGCATTCTTTACTGCAGAAAAAAAGAATCAATGACGTTTGTAAGTATATTGTCTCTCATTTCAGAGAGTATGTGGAACCAACAGGCATGAAAGCTCAGGTTGTTGTTTACAATAGAGAATGTTGCGTCAAATATAAAAAGGCTTTGGATGCTCTTCTTGGCACAGATGACCAAACAACAATTATAATGCATACTGCTGGAGATAAAGCAGATGAATATAAGGCATATAAGCGTAGTCGCGATGAGGAAAAGAAGTTGCTTGATCAGTTCAGAGACCCATTGTCTCCGCTAAAATTTGTGATCGTAACAAGCAAACTACTAACAGGTTTTGACGCACCTATACTCCAGTGTATGTATTTGGACAAACCAATGAAGAATCATACTTTGTTGCAGGCTATTTGCAGAACCAATCGTACCTACAATGAGAATAAGAAATGTGGATTGATTGTTGATTTTGTTGGTGTATTTGAGGATGTTGCAAAGAGTCTTGCTTTTGATGAAGAGACAGTTAAGACCATTGTTCAGAATATCGATGAAATCAAAAAGTCTTATACCTACATTCATGCAACAATGTATTGAGTTCTTCCCCTGGCGTTGATAGAACTATTGGTGGATGGGAGGGGCTTACTGCTGCTCAACAATGCTTGAAAGATGATGGTGTGAAGACAAACTTTGGCCGCCACTTTGCCCGTCTCAATAAAGCGTGGGAGATAGTTTCTCCCGATGCTTGTTTGGCCGAATACCAAAATGATTATACTTGGTTGGCTCAAGTGTATCAAAGTGTGCGTCCTGTAAGTGGTGGTAATCTTATCTGGACTTTGCTTGGAGCTAAGACCATAGAGATTATACATCGCAACATTGAAACTATTGACATTGGTACTCCACTAGAGGATTTGGTAGTTGATGCCGATGAGATAGATGCAGTCCTTGAAGATGAAAAAAGCACGTGAGAAGAAGATTGTTGAAGTAGAGAAAATACTTCGATTGAGATTGGGCGAGCACAAAGGTGATCCTAACTTCAAGAAATTTGCAGAGAAATTGGATGAACTCCGAGAACGAATGGAACAAAACCTGATCAGCAGTATTGATTTCTTGAAACAACTTCTTGCATTAGCAAAAGACTTGCTTGAAGAAGAAAAGAAAAAGGATGAACCTCAGGATAAACGTGCTCAAGCTCGTGCCGCCTTAACAGACCT
>VOFJ01002914.1_pt1 | contig 56893 bp, 95 predicted proteins | sample 5384081 | NCBI WGS metagenome assembly VOFJ01 (sample SAMN12384729, study PRJNA508395) | human gut metagenome | isolation source: healthy gut I | host: Homo sapiens | reverse complement strand
CTCCATTCATTTCCATACAAAAGCTCCTATATAGTAGTTTATTAAAAACATACTATATAGGAGTTTTATTGTCAAGAGTTTATATGTCTTAATAGGTAAATTTCGTTTTTTTCAATTCTCCAAACTGGGAGTTTCACCTGCTCGACAAACCGGAATCTGTTATCTATCATCCCAATTGCTGACCTTTTCTTGCAAATAGTTAGGAAGCTCTTTTATATCAATGCCTGTATCAATGATGAAAAGGCTTTGAAGATTAGCGTGCTTTCTCAAATCCGGAAGGCAATTAACGTGCTTAAGGTCTTGAAGCTTTATGATTTCCAAATTTGTCAATTCACTGATAAATGAAATGTCGCTCAGTTTGTTGATTCTCCAAAGTTCAATTTCCTTTAAGTTATTTAGAGCTGCCAACTCATGCAAGTTGTTGTTTGAGTTCCAAAGAAGTGCCAACTTTTCCAAGTTCATCTTATACAAAAACGAAAAATCTGTAAGCTTGATTCCTCGCAAGGATAATGACTTGAGTTTAGGAAGTTGATTAATCTTCTCAAGGTTTTTCTTGGCTTTTTTCCCAAGCCATAGTGTATGCAAGTTTTTGTATTTCAAAAGCCAAGTGCAGTCAAATTTGATTCCTGGTCCCATCGTATCAGCCATGATGGAAAGTTCTTCAAGTTCGTCTGAAAGATTTTGAATAAATTCATAATCCCTTAAGTCAAAACACTCTATATGCAATGACTTTAGGTTTAATTCTGCCAATACAGACAGATTGATTCTTTTAGGATTGTTTTTGAATTCAATACAATCAATCTGTACTTTCTTCACATGAGGCATATCCATAAGGAAAGAGATATCAACTTCATCATTGTTCAGAAAATGAAAAAAGACGGAAAGTAATATCTGGTCGCTCCGAAAGTATCTGGTCTATTTTTCGATAAGCTTCATTAGGTAAAAGATAATCAGATATCTGAATCCATTTTAGTTTCTTATTGTTAACTATCTCATTTAGAGTTTGTTCATCAATATCTTCATAACCAAGATGCCTTAAAACCCCTTTCGACCAAGTTTTGTTCGCTATATGAATATGTCTGTCAAAACATACATATGTCCCCATAATCGTCTCCTTTCCTCGTATCTACAGAACGTAAAATTCAAATTTGTATGTCTCTATTATACCATAATGACACTATTATAAAAAAGGAAAAAAGAGCTCACGGTTTATAAATTTTATAAGCTATCCCTTAATCGACTTCGCCAGACTCGTCAGCAGAGCTGCCATCTCCGGATTTCCAAGCACTTTCATAAGCATATCCGCATCTACCCCCCTCCGGAACACTTATCATATTATTGTTATTATTATTCTGTATACCTGATGCCCCATGAATATCAGGATTTAAGTTTTCCTTGTTATAAAAAAAAGCATTTTCCATAAGCTGGGCATTCTTTTTTTTGCGGTCCTCGTCCAGAATATGTCCATATACCTCTGTTACCATGTCTGCCTGCGCATGACCAGAATCGCCCTGGACCGCCTTTATATCACCGCCACTCAGTTTCAGCTTGTATGTCACCGATGTATGACGCAGGCTGTGAAATACCACATCCGGCAATCCTTCCTTTTTAATAATCTGCTTCATCTTGGTACGAACGTGGCTTGCGCCAATTGGCATACCAAAAAAGTTGTGGCAAGCACCAGGTTATAATCCTTATATTCATTTCCAAGGATTTCCTTTGTATGATCCTGCTCTGCTTTCAGCTCCTTCAGACATTTTCCCACATGACTAGGAATATACACTTTTCTGTTACTCGTTTCTGTTTTCTGAGTCTTCATCACGACAACTGTGGTGTTATTCCTTTTCTGCGTAGGAAAAATCGTAATAATATCTTTCCTGTCCATGAAATCCAATGCCTCAACACTTACACGCTCAATAATCTTGTTGATGACAATATAACAACTGTTTGTCTCTATTGCCTGCATTAGCATCTCTGCTGTCCATATTTCACGTTTTTTCTTATTACGTTTCGGAAGAGTTGCATCTATCGCCGGATTTTTTTCCATGATTCCCCATTTTACAGCTTGACGAAAACAGCTTCTGAGAATCTTATGTATTTCAAAGATTGTGTTTGGAGAAACATTTCCCTTGCTTTTTTTGTTGTTTGCGCCATCAACCGCTGGCATATTGCTCAAGGTTCTATAAAATTTCTCCACAAAATGATTATTCACGGAACTGACGTCTGTTTTTCCGATAACCGGTAAAATGTAATTATTAATGAGTCCCATGTTAGCGCTGTATGTTGTAACCGCCCAAAAGCAGCTTGCCATGGACACTGGATATGATCCGCGCACTATCCGCCGCGTTGAGCTGGGCGAATGCTGTCCGTCCGCAGAATTCATGTTTGAGATGTCCGACTATTTTGGAGTCCCGATTGAAGAAATATTTGCACTTGATAAATCTTTACAGAATCAGTACAGAGAGGAAAATAAAGATGAGCGATGCAGAGGTCAAAGATTTAAACCAGATAAGTAAGAAGGATATCTACCACACTCCATCCGGAAAATATATCCAGTTCATCCATGATCATTCGGAAAAACATTTGATGCGTGGGAACTCCTACCGGACGGAAGTCATTGGCTGCTCGAGAGCCAGAGCACTACTATTGAGACATTTGATGAATTTAAAGAAAAAATTATAGGTAAAAACTAACATTAATCGTTATTCTTTGCTTATTCTAAATAAACGTTTTTGCATTCCCACAATCAATATAAGATGGGGACACGGTAGACACAACGTAATCTGTTCGTACAATACACTTTAATGACCAAAATATGCCTCGTGGCGCTGCCGTACAAACAAAGAAACAGAGCAAATCGTTTTTTTCGATTTGCTCTGTTTCTTTAACTATCTCTGATTTTTTTGCATTTCTTCCATTTTCTCACAAAATTCATCCTGAGATATTTGATCCATCACATATTGTTGAAATAATATGCCGGTCTTAGAGATATCCTTCATTGGATTTGAAGAAAACGGACGTTCCTTCAATTCAACATGATTCACATAATCCTGAAAGACCTGAAATCCTGGGATATCCAATTTTTTCTTCACGAATCACATCAAGTCTGGCCGGAAGACGTTTCATGCATTCTGCATAAGCAATATTTCCTTCTCTGCTTGCGGCATATTTCAGGAATTTTATTGCCGCTTTCTCATGCTCAGATGCCTTGTTTAACACATACTGCCATGTAGCGATGTTGGTAGCATTATTTCGAAATCCCGGTAATGGTGCCACCTGGATTTTTTCCATTCTGTAAGCTCCGGCACATTCAAAAGTGTTTATGGCTCCGCTATACATAAAAATACTGCCGTATTTTCCATCCAAAAATTTCTGTTCAATTTGTTCATACCGGTCTGTGATCTGTGAAATCGGAACTTCTCCGTTTGCTGTCAGATCGTGAAAGAAAGCTGAGTGCTTCTCTCGTGTTTTTATTCTCCCAGTCGTAATAGTTTCCTCCGAAGAGATTTACAAATTCCGAAAGTTCATTGTACACATAAGACTGATCCCATGCTCCTCCATATCCGTAGACATCGTTGCCCAGGTTTTCTTTTCAAAAAGGCAGCAAAATCTTCCTGCGTCCGGATCTCCCGGTCTCCTGTGACTTCCCGGTTTACCCAGAATACCATAATATCCATAAGGTAGGGGACAGAATAAACTTTACCATCTTTCATCGGTACATTCTGCATATAACTTTCCGGATAACTGGATAACAGTTCTTTCGTCATCACCGTATCGTTCAATGGTTTCAGATAATCTTTGTATTTAAATTCACTGATCATCTCATCATTGACAGAGAAGATATCGATTGAAGAATCTCCGGCTTCCAGAATCGTGGAGATTTTAGCCTGCCGCACATCTGCATCTGCAGGGCAGGCTATCGTCTCTATCTCAAGATTCAGTTCTTTTTCTGCATTTTCTATAAATTTTCTGAATCCGGGAGATTCTGCATCTACGTGCATGATGGTTAATTTTTCTTTCTGCAAATCCGTATCCTCTGTATGGACTCCATCCTGTCGATCCCTGCATCCGGACATCAGCAACAAAAAAATCCAATAAAAGCACCTAATACATACTTCTTCAAGTTCTGCTCCTATCTAGGCCAGCGTTCTTCTTTTCCAGGAAGTTCCGGGAAGCTGTTATGTGGTTCTGCCTGATACCAGTATGCCACACTTGCCACATCATCCTGTCTCTCAAATAATCCTCTGTAGCCCACACCGATCTGCTGGATCGTCACTTTCAGATCCTCGTCAAAACAGATCGGATCCTGGATATGCCAGCGATAAAAACCTCTCATCGGCATAACATCGTCATTGTGATAGAAATTGTGAATCAACTCATCGTGAGAAGAATAATATGGATATCCCAGATAAGGTGTACAATAATTCTGTTCCACGGTCTTACCATCTACCTGCTTAGCAAAGCTCCATGAACCACCGAAATAATCTTCTGTTCCTGTTCCGCAGATGGTAGGATATTCTTCATCTCCGTCGATATAGAACTTAACCTCACCTTCACCCCACCAGTAACGCTCCAGAGTTGTCAGTGCCATATAAGTACCTACATAGTGACCTTTTCCTTTGACATTATCAAGGATTACATAATCTTTCTGCAACTGAGTGATCTTTTCTCTTCTCCACTGTGCATGGAAGTAAGCGATATCCTCCGGCAGTCCCTCATCATACAGGCAATAATCCACCTGGTAGAAGAATGCTGGAATTGAATTGACATGCTGGTTTTCCAGAGTGATTCTTGCTTTTTTTCTGAAAGGCATCTGGAAATAACAGTTCAATCCTCTGCTTGGCACTACTGCGATCGGCATAGAATTTATATTGCATTCTCTACCAAACCCACAGCAGAAAAAGTCTCCCAGCGGACTTTCTACAGACGGTTCGTCTTCATCATCCCAGTACATACGAAGAACCAGATCTCTCAGTACAAAGCAATCTGCGTCTGTGGTTTTCGCATCCACTGTGATCCAGATATGATTGATTGCGCCAGGTCCCTCGATTTCTGCCAGTGTCACTGTCTGACCACTTGCGATGTCATTAAGACACGGGCTTCCCTTTCTGGATGGTCCAAGATCACTGGCTGCCATACCTCCCTCTTCCTTTTTTTCTCCTCTTGGATTTTCTGCATTGATTGCACGGCTTTTTCTATGTTTTGCTAATGCTAGATTACTTAAAGTTCCACCAAATTCGTTATACATTGTTACATCCTCCTTCTGGTTGGCAAATTATATCAGGTTTTGTATTACTGTTCACTTCATTCACAAGAACTCGTTTCACAGGTTAATACTCCTATGAACAATTACCAATTAAGCTTTTACTCCTCCTGCCATTATACCATCCATAATCTGTTTTTCAAAGACTGCTACGAAAATAATAATCGGTAACAGGGATGATCCAACCCATGGCACTTACCAGATCCCACGGAACACCATACATGTTATCTCTCAGTGGCAGCTGTACAATTGCAACAGACAGCACCTGGATATTATTTGAGTAATACAATGGAGTAAAGAAGTTATTCAAACAGGTGATAAAGTTAATGATACAAACTGTAGCGATTGCAGGTTTCATCAGTGGTAAGACCACTTTGAATAATCTCTGGACAAAATTCGCTCCGTCGATGGTTGCTGCTTCTTCCAGGGAAATCGGAATCTCTGATGCAAAGTTCTTTAAGATCAATACAGTAAATGGAATGACTGCACTGATATAAAGAATGATCAGACCCGGATAAGTGTCATACAGTCCTACTGCTCTCATGAAATCATACAACGGTCTTGCTGTTACAACTTCCGGAATCAACATTGTTGCAATAATGAACGCGAATGCAATGCTGATCCCCTTTGTTCTGAATCTTGAAAATCCATATGCCGCCATGGCACAAATAACAGTACTTACCACAATTGTGACACCTACGATCAGAACTGTGTTTCCGATTTTTTCCAAAAGTCCTACGTTCTCTATCAGGAATTTGTAGCTTTCCAGTGTCGGGTGATCCGGAATATAGTCGATTGGCATCTTGAACAATTCACCTGGCGGTGTGATCGATGATACGAAAATCCACAGAACCGGAAATAAGATCAAAAAGGAAACGATTGCAAATAACAGCCATTTGCCTACTGCAGTAATGGCTTTATATACTTTATATTTATTAGTATCCTGCATGTCAATACCTCCTAATCTGCCAGTTTATTCATGAATTTGATGTTGATAAAGCTAAAGACCGCCATTACAATGAACAACATAACTGCCAGTGTAGATGCATACCCCACATTTAGATTGGTAAATGCTTCTGTGGTAATTCTATATGCGATCAGGGATGTATCCTCACCAGGACCACCGGAAGTCATAGCATATACCAAGTCGAAAGCTGTCAGTCTCCAAAGTGTAAAACGGAATACATAAAGTGATAACATTTTTCAGGATCAACGGTAATGTGATACGGAAAAAGATCTGCACTCCGTTTGCCCCATCCACCTTTGCAGCTTCGTAGATATCACCGGAAATAAACTGAAGTCCTGACAATACCAGGATTGCAAAGAACGGAAGGTCTTTCCACAGGTCCATGGCGATAACCGCTGCTCTGGCGGAACCGGTGTGGATCATCCAGTCATACTGAAAATTTGGTACAAACCGTCTTATAAAATCGTTCACCAGACCGTAATCGTTGTTGAATCCCCATTTTGCTGCCATACCGATAACAACAGCCGGCATAGCCCACGGGATCAGTACGATGGTTCTTAAGAATCTTCTGCCCTTAAATTTCATATTCAGGATCAAAGCCAGGATCACACCTAAAACCACATGGAATACCATGGAAACAACCACAAATTCCACGGTAAAGGATATGGATGTCTGCACTTTGGGATCTTTAAACACATTAACGTAGTTTGCCAGTCCGACAAATTTGTTGACTCCTGATAAAACCTTTACGTCAAATAAACTATTTTTCAAAGTTACTATAATCGGATATAAAGTAGTAAAACCACGGATAATCACAACCGGAAGAATTAAAATCCATGGAATCCATTTCATCGATTTTTTACTGATTGTCACTCTTTTCTCCTCCTGTCATCTTAGGAAAACGCACCATAAATTGCTATGATGCGTTCCCTTTTTACCAAGCAGATCTTTTTTCAATCGACATTCATTGTCTATTGCCGGCTGTTTTGTTATTCATCATTTATTTGTATCATTGTTCAGCTATATTACTTGCTGTATTTTTTTTTCAACCAGGCCCTGAGCTTTCTCACAGAACTCATCTACAGAGATCTCATCTTTTCATACATGACTGGAAAATAGTTCCCATATCTGTGATAAATTCCATTGTCTGAGGAAGCATCGGACGTCCGTTAAAGTTGCACTCAGAAGCATAGCGGGAATACATTTCCTTTTGCAGGATCTGTATCCGGAACAACTTTTTTCTGCTATATCTGCTCTTGCAGGATATCTCTCGAATGCTTTGTAGGATGCTTCCATTCCGCCTTCTTCTGTCATGTACTTAAGGAATTTGATGGCTGCTTCTTTTGTTCTTGGAAGCGGAATTCAGAACATAATTCCAGGAATCTGTAAAGATTGCTCTCTCTCCTTTACCGCTGAAGTCAGGAACCATAGCCATATGGATCTTGTCATCTCCCAGCATACCGGCTTTCTCGTAATCAGTTCCAAGTCCCCACATGAAAAAAGCTTCCATATTTTCCATCATTGATCTTCGGGTTCATCTGCTCATATTTGTCTGCGATCTGATCGATCGGTGTCTGGTTATTATCCACCATATCTTTCATGAACTGAATGGCTTCTTTGTTTTCAGCCTTTGTCCAGTCAAAATAATCTCCACCGAACATATTTACAAACTGTGCAATCTCATTGTATGCATAGGTTTTTTTTCCCAGGATCCGCCGCCGTATCCATATCTTCCGTCACCAGAAGCTGCTTCCATATATTTCATGAAGTCTTCTTTTGTATTGATCTCTGTAATTCCGACTTCATCCATGATTTTCTGATTTACCCAGAAAGCCGGTATCCGGTATATCCCGGAACACCGACAATGTTACCGTCTTTATCTGTGATCATATTCTTCAGATAACCCTGTGCAAACTGACTACGGACATCTTCTGTCATAACTGTGTCGTTCAGACCTTCCAGCCAGCCTGAGTTTTTGAATGACGCAGTCATCTCATCATTGATTTCGATAATATCAATAGAAGCATCTCCTGTAGATAAGACTGTCGTAACTTTCTGCTGACGGGTATCGGAATCTGTCGGAGCTGCGATTACATTGATGTTCAGTCCTGTGGCATCCTCTACATTTTTCAGCCATTCATCAAAGTCAGGATCTGTTGTCATGACGCTGTACAAAGTCAGATCATAATCTTTGGATTTTCCTGTACTTTCTCCTTTGGAGCTGCCACATCCTGCCAACATTCCCACTGTCATAACGCCTGCCAGTAACACGCTCACTAATTTCTTTTTCAATTTAATTACCTCCTGTTTGTTTGTAGCCTTACACCTATTTCTTTGATGAGTTAAGGATATCAAAAAGTCTGTTTTCTCAAAATACAATATTTTTCGATTCGTTTATATTATTTTTATCCTTGTTAAAAGCATTTTTTTTTTTAATCTATAATAAGAATAGAAATTGATCATATATAATAGTGTTCTGGCATGAGCATGCCGAAATACAAACGATCACATGCAAGATTTCATTGACGAAAGCGTTTTTTTGATAGATTTTGCCCGGATACAATACAAGGAGATTTTATGAAACATTCAAAAAAAGGGTCCAGAGGTCCACGATTATACTTTTCCCATTTTCAAAACAGGATTTTATGTGCGTTTTTGCTGTGCACATTGATTCCTATTTTCATCATAGGCGGAATTTCCTATGCTGTTTCTTAATAACATTGCTAAAGATAAGATTCTGAATGCATCTATTTCCGCTGATGCACAGCTGCATACACAGTTTGATAACCGCTTGCAGCAAGTGGAAAATATAGCCGATACGCTTCAATATAATATGTACAACCTGATGCAGGCAGATGCACCCATGGACACTCTGGCTATGCTTTCCGAGATTCGGAGCAATCTGTACATGTTTAAGACATCCTTTGATCTGGCCTATATCAATATATTTCTTCCGGACGAGCATATGGCATCCAGCGAAAGCTTATACTTTTTCCCTGTGTCTAAGCTTTCTGACTTTCAGATTCCAAAAGAAGTTCTGGAAAATCCGGGAACATCCTCTGTCTGGTTTTATCAGGATCTGCTGTCTGTTCCGTTTCTTGTGAATAACAGCTACCATATTACGAATTCTGTTTCCTGTTGCAGAGTTTTAAAACATCCGGGTACAGACAGCATAAAGTATGCTTATATAATTTATCTGGACGCATCTGAATTTTTTCCTCCATTCTACAGGAAATTTTCCATGATAATCAGATCACCAGCTATATCCTTACAGACAACGGAAAAATCGTTGCCAGCAACAATCCTTCTTTGCTTTCTGCGTCTCTTGACGAAGAAAAACTGGATTTCTTATACAACAAGGGAGATTCTCTAAAAAAAGAGAGCTCACACTAATTATCACACTACTACTTTACGAAACGGCTGGCTACAGGTGACAGAGATACCGGATTCTTATATCATGCAAAACACGCATATACTGATCAAAAAGTATCCTCCTGACAATCCTGATCTCTCTTCCGCTGACGATTCTGGTTGTGGTTCTGATCTCGAAGAATCTTACCAGACGAATCAAGACACTATCCAGGGGCTATGGAAACACTACAATTAGATGCATCCGACACCAACATGAAGGCACTGGTACCACAGGATCGTGCACCTGAAACCTTCGATGAGATTGATAAACTGGGGATAACCTTTGAAAAAATGCAGCATTCCCCTGAATGACAATCTGCAGTCTATTCTGGAACTGTCACTGACGGAAGAACGGTTAAAATACCAGCTTCTCCAATCCCAGATCAATCCACATTTTCTTTATAATATTCTGGGATCCATCCAGACCTGTCAGTCCCTTGGAAAGCTGGATATTGCCAATCAGATGCTGACGAATCTTACACGTTTTTACCGCATGACACTCAGAAAGTCGGAAGACCTGACTCCATCCGGGACGAACTGACCATCGCACAGCTTTATCTGGAAATGGAAAAATTATGCCATAATGATAATCTTACCTGGGAGATCAATATGGAAGACGGCATTGACAACTTCCTGATCTGCAAATTCACACTGCAGCCATTTCTGGAAAACAGTATTATGCATGGTCTCTCTCAGAAAACGCCGGAGGTTCATATCTCCATTGATCTTTCCTACGGAGATGATACGGTTATTATTGTGATCACAGATAACGGAATCGGAATGGCAAAAGAACAGCTTTTAGAATTGCAGAAAACATTGGATGAAAAAATTGTTAATTATGAAAAACACTTTGGTATTGGAAATGTAAACAAACGAATCTCCAATCCTTATTTTGGAAATGGTAGGATATCTGTAGAAAGTTGTCTGTATGAAGGCACTTCCATTACCATTGAATTTGATCAGATGGAGAAATATGATGAAGAATGTAATGATTGTAGATGACAACTGCCTCACCGCAGAAGGCATCGAAAAAAATATTGACTGGAGTGCTCTGGATGCCACTGTGATCGCCGTAGAATATAACAGTCTTTCCGCTCTGGACATCCTGAAAGACACCCATGTAGATCTGATCATCTCGGATATTGAGATGCCGGATCTAGATGGGATCTCCATGAGTCAGAAAGCTCTGGAGATCCAGCCTTTCATAAAAGTTATTCTTGTAAGTGCCTATGACAAGTTCGAATATGCCAAACGGGCGATCCGCCTTTGTGTATATGACTATATCGAGAAACCCTTGGATTATCATTATCTTACGGAAAAAATCAAAAATGCTTTTACGGATATCGACCGTACACAAAAAAAAAATACGGAGTTGGTAAAAGCAAGCCGGCCTGTTATGACAGAAAAATTCTTTCATGATCTGCTCCATTATCCCGGTGAGGATCCGGCCACTCATCTGAGCCAGTATCTGAAATATCTGGATCTGAGATCAGACTATGACTTTTTTGACGTATTGATCCTGGAAACAGAACCAGATCCTGCCAAATCCGAACTGGACTTTACCCAATACCAGATCCAGCTTCTGAATATCCTGAATCTGGTAAAAGAAGAAATGGAGATTTTTGACAATGTTTTTTATTTAAAAGAATTCAGCGGAATCGTCTGCATCATCGGCCAGAACTCAAAACATCCCCAGCATTTTCTTCAAGTCATACACCAAGTACCCTCCACTATTGTCGAGTCCTGCAAAAACAATGTACTTTCTCTGAACATCGGAATCGGAAGTCTTGCTGACAGCATCTGGAAGCTCCCGGTGTCCTTTGCCAGTGCTTCCCACTCGCTGAAATACCTATTTTTCTTCCCACACAAAAATATTTTCGATGCGAGAGAAGCACTTGGTAAAGAATTAAATCTTTTGTCCTTTTCCGAAAATACCGACGAAGAACTGATACGTCTTATCTGTTCCAAAGACATGACTGCTATCGAAGAATGGATTACCTGCTATTTTCAGAATCTGTTAGGACAGGTTCAGGACAAAAAATCTGGTTTTCATCCGAATCTACTCCCTTTTGGGACGAATTCTGAAATTCTTATACGAGATGAACCTGGATACCGGAGATTTGGAGAGGGAAATCATCCAGTCTATACCCGGTTTGATTCCTTCCGCACCTACGAACAATTTGTAAAATGGCTGACGCAGTTATGTGCCTCCGTATGCGAAAAGATGGTTTCATCCTTACAGAACTATCACAATCAGATATATACCATGGCTCTTGGATATATCCGGGAAAACTTTTTGAAACCAACACCCTGTGCCTGAATGATATCGCACGACATGCCAACATCAGCCCTGCATATCTGAGTTCTCTGTTCAAAAAGGTATCCGGGCAAAGCATCAGTGATACCATCACTGCGCTTCGCATCGAAAGTGCCTGTCATTATCTGGAATCCACCAGTCTTTCGTTAAAAGAGATCAGCACAAAGTGTGGTTATACGAATCAATATTATTTCAGCAACAGTTTTAAGAAGAAACTGGGGATGTCCCCTTCTGCTTATCGGGAAGCGAGAGGCACGCAGGGGCAGTGATTTCGTGCAGGCACGGACTTTGGGCTCCTTGCTCGCGTAAAATACAATAGCCGGGCAGCTCCTGCTCGACTATATTTTCTTACTTTATACAATCCTACCGGAAAATCATCTGCGCAAAATCCGTAAAGCACGGTCTCCACACATTCCAGTCATGTCCGCCCGGATAGATTTTCCTGATTTCATGGACACCTTTCTCCTGGATGATTGCATCCTCTTCCAGAAATCTGGAACGGAAACAGTCATTATCTCCGATGCACCGGAAAAAGGTATGAAAATAGTTATTAAAGTCCGGATCGTCCATCGCCTTCAGATGGGTCTGCTCATAAGGTTTTCTTCCGACCGCCAAACTGATATTTTTTCTCTGCCATCGGAATAATTTCCTCTACCAGCATACGTTCCAGCAAAACATGGTTTAATCGTTCTTCTGAGCCGACCTTTTCCTGTACCATGCCGTCACTCATCACAAGTGTAAAAGGTTTTATTTTTCCCATTTCGATCAGGTTATCCAGTATGATATTGGCTTTTCCGGTTGTTGTCCAGGAAATCTCACTCTCACCGAATCCATGCTGCATTTACCAGCGGAAAGCATGCGTTATTAGCAAAGTTAGAATCGACACAAGCCAAAATCAAAAATTTATTGGAAATCCACGAAAAAACAGGAGATGAACTTCTTCTTGCAGTTGACTATCCTGCAAAAAAATCAAGAATCTGACAACAGATATTGAAGAAACTCATCCTGTCGGTCGCCTTTTGATCTTGATGTGATTGATATAAATGGTCAGAAGTTATCCCGTCCTTCTTTCCGAAAATGTATTATCTGTGGGTGTCGCTCAGGAATGTGCTCGTACACGGAAGCATAGTGTGAACGAAATGCAATCGAAAATTGAAGAGATGCTAATGGAATTTGATTGTCAAAAAGTCTGATTTTCTTACCACATTTTACGACAACGACTTCTGGTTTATACCACAGCAGGTACGGTTTCTGGCAGGTTCATTTTTGACATCTCATTCTCCACATGAGACTTCTCTGCAATATGATTGTAGACATTCATTGTAATCTGCGCATCTGAATGTCCCATCACATATTGCATGACCTTTGGATTGACGTTGTTTTCACCCAATCTGGTACATCCCGTATGACGAAGGGTATGCGATGAAATGGGAGGCATCAGCTCCGGCTCTCGCTTCTCTTCTTCTGCCAGTTTGCTTTCTTTCTTATTATAGGCATTGACAATATTTTTCAGAAAGCTGTTCACTCCCGCTGGCATGATCGGACGTCCATGCTTTGTATTGAAGATGAATCCACTACGTCCACCAATCTCCACATTACTCTGTAAACCAAGCATCAAGTTCAGCTCTCTCTGTTTACGGAACGCGTCATATACCATCTGTGTCATAGGAATATCTCTAATTCCTGCATCCGTTTTGGTTTCTGAATCATGGAAACAATATCCTTCATCACCTTCATAATACACAAGCTGTCCACCTACATGGATCTCCCGGTTCTTCATATCCACATCTGACCAGGTTAAGCCGATGGTTTCACTCACTCTCAGGCAAGCCCCAAACATAACCTGCATCATTGGAAGATGAGGCTTATACACATTACTCTGTTCAACAAACTTCAGAAGTTTTTCCTGCTGTTCCAGTGTCAGTGCTTCTTTCTCTTTTGCCGGAGCCCCATAATCTCCAAGTGTTCCAGTTACCGGATTCTTACGGATAATCCCGTCTTCCACTGCCAGTTCAAAACTGGGATTCAATAAACCATAAAGACCTTTGATCGTACTGTGTGCCAGTCCTTCATCTGACAATGCGGAAAAGAATGTCCTTACGTGAGATGTCTTAAAATCTACAACACGAATATTTCCCAAAGTATTTCGTATCCGATAGTCCCACATACGGATATAATTCTTTTTCGTTCTTTCCTTGATATTCTTTGTTGCCATGTATCGCTCAAACAAAGTATTTACGGTCAGCTTCTTAACTGATGCATCTGTAATAAGCAGATCCTCCATATCCTTATTGATCTTCTTTTCCATTTCTCGCAGACTCGCCAGATCAGCTGCATAAACCGAATTACGTTTCCAGTAATTTCATCCTTGTAGCGATACTCATAACGTCCATCCGGACGCTGATATTCACCTGTTTTTAAATTTCTGCCTTTATTATCTTTTCTTGCCATATCAATCATTCCTTTCACTTTATTTTTCGTTATTCGGAATGATTTTTGTCCTGTCGGTATCAGTCATTTACTGTCTGATATCTGCTCACAGATTAACATAATATTTTAAGATTTCCAAGGGTAAATTCCTGCAAAATGCTAATTTTTATTTGCCTATTTTACAGGAATTTTTCCCTTTTTTACTTTTCATTCCGAAGGAAAGCTGTTGTATTTTATCTTCTCATCTTTCATTACACTGCCATTGCATCAAGATATCTTTTTATCTTATCCACGTTATAAAGAACACGTCTTCCAATAATCACTCTTGCTTCTGCATAATCTGCAATTTTCTTTGCAGTTACTTCTCCGCAGGATAACATTGCCATTAATCCTTCAATATCTACCGTCAGACGGTTCTCAGCCTTATACTCTGTTGTTTTTCTCATGATGCACATACCTCCTTTCCTCCGTATTCTTCTGCATCACCTCCCAGACAGCGGTTATGCCCGTTGTCAGTACATATACTTTTTGATTGGACTTCTCGATGATTTTCCATTCTGTTCGGCGTGTTGGCTTCCGTTCGTATAGGCGGCGTCAACGTTACAGTTGACCTCTATCAGAATCTTTCTGAATGCTGGCAGCTCCTTCTCGAGCATACCAGCCGTTGCCGGAGTATCTTCGATTTCCACATACTACTCTCTGATACAGCGATGGAATCCTGTGTTACCTTTAAGCCCCGAAAGGCACCCATACAGCTCATTCAATTTTCAAGGTTCAATAATCAAAAGTTTTGTAGGTATACATTTTTGTACCTATTTCGATTTAATGCCATTATATCCCCAGTTACTGCTAATGTCAATAGCACTTCATGTGTTTTAGGTTCTTTTTTGTACTCTTTTTTGTTGATTTTATGTTTCTGCTTGTGTTATAATATGGACAAATAGTTATTCATTTCTTGATTTCACTATCTTCAATGGATGTTTATCAGGACTACTGCAGAGGTGACTTTATGATTTTTAATCTGAAACTAAAAAAAAAAATCCGGACATTCCGGAAAATGACACAAAAAAAAGAACTGTCAGAGAAGATCGGACTGACCGATCAACATAGAATTGTACAATATGAAAAAGGAGTTCGTGTTCCAAAAAAAGATCTGGTCGATAAAATGGCACAGGCTCTTGATGTTAATCCTTATACCCTCTATGATACCGCTGGACATGACGCTTCCGAAATGATGGAACTGCTTTTCTGGCTGGATGAATTTAATCCATCTGCCCTGCATCTGTTTCTTCCTCGGAAATTTCCTGGTGAAAAATGCAATGAAGTAGCAGACACTTCCGTTTACTATCACGACAATGATAGCTGGCCGGCTCATGCTCCTGTCTGTATGTGGTTTGATTATGGGGTTCTGAATGATTTTCTGAAAGAATGGGTGTTCGAATGGATGAACTAAAATCCGGTGTGATTACCAGAGATGAATATTTTGAATGGAAAATCAACTGGCCGTATACCTGTGATGATTGTGGAAAATATGAGCCTAAGAAACAATGGCGAAAAAAACTTTTAAAACTACAAACCCAAAATTTAAAATGGATTTCCGTATATTTAACCTATAAAGTAGATACAAAATCCCAGATGTACAGGTGAACAGACATGAAAAATATCCATAGCATTGAATTTTATACCGGAAGCAAGGAAGAATTGCTTCCAGATTTTGAAAAAAAGATTTTCCCTATATCGCTTCGAGGGCAGAACTTGACAAGTATATAGGGGGTTATGTACCGTGGCACTGGCACAAGACAGTGGAACTTTTTATATGGAAAGTGGTAGCATTGAATATGATACGCCAGGAGGAAAACTGTTGTTTCCGGCTGGAAGCGGCGGCATAGTAAATTCCAATGTACTCCATATGACAAAAGCAATATCGCAGAGAGAAAAAAATATACAGCTACTTCATATTTTCGATGTTTCCTTACTTGCCGGGGAACAGGGAAGCAGGATTGAACAAAAATATATTGCGCCTATCATAACAGCCCCACAGATTGAGGTAATTCCGCTTTTTCCAGGCAATGCAGAAGAAGAAAGGATTTTGAAACTGCTTGCCGCTTCATTTCGTTTATCCAGTGATGAATTTGGATATGAAATAAAACTGCGGGAAACCCTAACAGAAATATGGCTCATGCTTTTTGAACTATCTTGCTCTATGCGTGAAAAAGAAAGGGGAACATAACAAAAGCAACGATAAAATAAAGCTGATGATGATATACATTCACGAACATTACAGAGAGAAAATCTCTATCCCGGAACTTGCTGCGGCAGCATATCTAAGCGAAAGGGAGTGTTATAGAGTGTTCCATGACTGTCTACACATGACACCCGTAGAGTATATAACAACTTATCGTCTACAAATTGCCTGTCAGATGTTGGCAAAGGGGCAGGAACCTATTACCGTTATCAGCCATGAGTGCGGTTTAGGGAGCAGCAGTTATTTTGGAAAAGTTTTTTCGGGAATATGCATATTGTTCACCTACAGAATATCGGAGAAAATGGCAGAATAGTGATAGATAAGGGCAGAAAAGAAATATTTTTTCTATTCCTTTTGCATTATAATGATACCTGTAAAGTAAATCCGTCATTTACAGGAGGTGAGTGCAAAGTGGTAAAACTGAACATTCTGAACATGAAAAATTTTTTAGATACGGTCAATAGCTGTTCCGGCAAAGTAAATATGCTCTGCCCGGATGGTAAAAAACAAAACATCAATGGGGAAGAAAAAGATACAGGGCAGTTTGTGGCGGCAATACTCCCAAAACAAAAAAACTGTTTGCGGCTTGTTTTAGAAGTTCCGAATCCAACGGACTATATGAACATTGTTTCGTACTATGCCGGGGATTGCTGATTTATCTGTAAATATTTCATCATAAAGGGGCTGGACAGTTTATCTTCCAGCCCCGCCCTTTTGAAAGGAGTTAAAAATGGAGTTGAATATTCAGACCGCAGAACTGGCATTAAGGGAAGCGGCAGAATCCAATCCGGGAGCATGGGCAGAACATTCCCGGTATGTAGCCGAAGCCTGTAAAAACATTGCGTCACACTGTAAAGATTTATCTTCTGAACAGGCATATATTTTCGGGCTGTTACACGATATTGGACGTTATGCCGGAGTGAGTTCGGAAAGGCATCTGATAGACGGCTATCGTTACTGTATGGAGCGCGGATGGGAAAAAGCTGCACAAATATGTATATCCCACGCATTTATGATACAGGATATTGCCACATCTATCGGAGAGTTTGATGTCAGTGATGAGGATTACCTGTTTATGAAAGAATTTGTTGCAAATGCGGTATATGATGATTATGACCGTCTTGTACAGTTATGTGACGCATTGGCTATGCCTTCGGGGTTCTGTCTTTTGGAAAAGAGATTTGTAGACGTGACAATGCGATACGGCGTTCACCCTGCGACAATAGACAGATGGAAAAAAGATTTTAGAGATTAAAGAACGGTTTGAGGATCAGATTGGCTGTTCTATCTATGCCCTGCTTCCGGGCGTTATGGAAAACAGTTTTCGTTAAGGGGGATATTGTGTATTACGAATCCAGTGATTTTTTGGAAACAGCGGACAGCGATACGTTAAAGCAGATTGCCCGCACAAGGGAATTAACACGGAAATATTATTTTTCTGATTATGGAGATACAGAAAAACGCACTTCCATTCTTCGGGAGCTGTTGGGCGGAATAGGGGAAAACAGCGTGATAGGGGCTGGAAGCGTAGTTACCCGCCCTATCCCGCCTAATTGTGTTGCAGTAGGAAATCCATGCAGGGTGATACGTTATTTTGATACAGACAGGGAAAGGTGGCAGCATGAAGTATAAGCATATCGTTTTTGACATTGACGGCACTCTGATTGATACGGAATATGCTGTATTACATTCTTTACAGGAAACTATAAAGGGATTGTCCGGGAGAGAGATACCATGTTCTGAACTAAGATTTGCGTTAGGTATTACAGGAACAGACGCTTTGAAAAAAAAAAACTTGAGATAAAAGACACTTCCTATGCGATAGAATTATGGGATAAAAATATGCGTAACTATACAAATACCATTAAAGTATTTGACGGAATCATTGAATTATTGAAAAATCTTCTAAGCCTGGATTATGAAATGGGGATTGTCACATCAAAGACAAGGGAAGAATTTACACATGATTTTTGTCCGTTTGGTATCAGTCATTATTTCAAAACAATCATATGTGCAGACGATACACAGGAACATAAACCCAATGCCGCACCGATTTTGAAATATGTGGAATTATCAAAAACAGACCATAGGAAAGTACTTTATATCGGAGATAGCAAATATGACAGTAAATGTGCGGAAAATGCGGGAATTGATTTTGCTTTGAGCAGTATGGGGCAGTCATAATAAGCACATAAAAAAGCAGATTATTTTTTAGAAAAACCTGCTGACCTGTTATCTGCTATTACTTCAGAGAAATTTTATTAGCGATGAAAGATTGAACGAAAAAATGACTCCGAGGTATATTAAAAAAAAACTTGCTTGATCAATTATGGTGATTTTGATTAAGTAGCCTGTATGTAAAATAAAGCATACAGGCTACTTGTGGTTTACAATTCCAAAGAATCTTCTGCATCTACCCACATTTGCATATTACCATAAAGATATAATAGTGCATATTCAAGTGGCTCATCAATAGCAAGTGTATTTAATGCGCAGTCTGATCCAGGAGTGGTTTTTAAGTTATTCTCAGCTTCCCAACAGTCAATGCGGAGCATATAACCGGCATTGGTATAAACATCAATGCTGTTTCTGTGTGGATCGTATTCTGCAAATATTGTTCTCATCGTATCTTATCTCCATTTTTTTTAATAATCAGTTATAGAGTTAAATATCGAAAACATTTCAATCAGTTCACCATGTTGTTATTGTTATTGTTATATGTTATACTGTGTTATGAAATTTTCTTTCCCTTAATTTTTCCCATATTAAGGTTCATGAAAGCTAACAATGGGAGAATGTAACACAAGGGAAAGAGTAAAAGAAACATTCTCATACTTTAGCCTTACACCGTTTGGCTATGCAAATTTTGCTCCACTTATTACAGCCACACTTACTGTTGCCATCTTCTTACTTTCATTGTTTTCATTGAAGAAGAAAGGTGTTCTCAAAGCATTGTTTGTCCTTTCCATTATTACGGTAGTTATTTCTCTTTTGCCATTGATGTATGGCTTAAACTACTATACCCTTGTAGGAGCCTTTATAACAGTAACACTTGTAATAGAAAGTATTTTGGCTAAGATACAACAAAAGAAAGCGATAACTTCCAGCTTGTCGAGCTAGAAGTTGTCAAACTGAAATGTAAATGGAGGGTTATGTAAATGAAAAAAAAATTGGAATAGTTTTACTCATACTTATTTCACTTATAGGTACATTGTTAGGATGCGGAAAACAAGATGTGAATAAGGACTTGGAGAGCATTGAGGCGTCGGAAATCAAACAAATCGAGAACATACAGGAACTACAGGCGGGAAAGACGGTAATTATTCGTATTTTTTTTCAGATAAAGAAGTTGTTGAGTTTATAGATTTATTGAATCAAGTGAAACTTGGTGACATAGTAGATGAAAACAAAGCATTATCAAGTGGAGCTGTTTCTTATTATACTATCCATCTTGCGACAGATGAAACGCTGACAATTAGTCCAGGTAAATATTTTAAAGTTGCAGACAGATATTATGAGTTTGATAATTATGATGAATTGTGGGATGAATTTATAGTATTTAACAGCATAAAGTAAGTTTCGGAAAATTCTGATTTGTAGACGGAGGTACACAACATGAAAAAAAAAAAAAAATCAGCTTAGTGGTTTTTCCGGCTTTAACAATAGTGTTAGAAGCATTACCACTGGGAGCAGTTTGTACTTTTGCTCCATCTCCAACAGAAAGAGTAAGAGAAACATTTTCATACTTTAGCCTTATACCGTTTGGATATGCAAATTTTACTCCACTTTATTACAGCCATACTTACTGTTGTTATCTTGTTGCTTTCGTTGATTTCTTTGAAGAAGGATAGCGTTTTTAACGCCTTGTTTGTTCTTTCGATTATTACAGCAATTATTTCTCTTATGCCGTTGATGTATGGATTAAACAATTACTCCCTTGTAGGAGCCCTTATAACGATAGCCCTTGTAACAGAAAGCATTTTTTTGTTAAGACACAACAGAAATAATGCGAAAATTCCAGCTTGCAGAATTAAGAAAATAGGAATATACGGAGAAAACAAAAATGGAAGATAATAAATCAACGACTGTCAAGAAAATGGTAAAATCAGGAATAACTTTTGGAAGTGCATTAGCTATGGTTATTAGTTATAAAAATTTAATGGTGTCATGGGACCAATGTTTGCTGGATCATGTAAAACGTCAGATGAACGGGGAGGTGTATTAAAATGCGACTATTTGATAAAAAGGACGCCGCTTCAGAAGGAGTGGGAAAAGCTGGAAGTACAGGAGCAGAAATTCCTTCAGAAACGGTTGGAAAAAAAGGAAAGTATATTGAATCAAAAGCTGGAGGAGAAGATACCGCCTAAACTTCAGGGAACACTTGATGCCGCTTTTGCCAAAGCGTTTGCTCTGATTTTTGAGAAAGGAACCGGAGTTATTGAAAAGACGTATCAACGGGCGAAATTGGAGCAGGACTATCAGGTACGACAGTATACGGCGGATGTAAAGCAGGATTCCAAATCCCTGCGAGCCTTTTCTAAAAAAGCGAGAGATACAGGAACAAAGAATTTACTGCTATCCGGCGCATCCGGGATTGGGATGGGAGTACTGGGAATTGGTCTGCCGGATATTCCGGTATTTACAGGGATGATACTGAAGAATATCTACGAGACTGCCCTGCATTATGGATATAGCTACGAAAGCAGGGAAGAAAAGTATTTTATTCTGCTATTGATACAGGGAGCGATATCCTATGGGGAAACGCTTTGTGAGATTGATGGCAAAAACTGAATGAATTTATCAGTTGTGGAACGCTGCCGGAAGAGTATCAGGAAAAGAAGCAGATCGAGGAAACAGCAGGAGCTTTGTCAAAAGAGCTGCTTTATATGAAGTTCTTACAGGGAATTCCTGTGGTCGGAGCAGTCGGCGGGGCATATGATGCGATTTACATGAAACGGATCACGGAGTATGCAGGGCTAAAATACCGGCACAGGTATTTGGATGCACAGAATAAATAGTTGCTTTGAAGAGCTGGAAGTGATAAAGGTTGAAACGTGAAGAAAACAGTCAAATTATTTGTATAGAAAATATCTGTGTAAGACATTCCCAGTGCAAATGCTCATGTGCGGTAAAGTAGCAATCAGAATTTATGGAGGAATGATAGTGAGTTATATTACAATGGAAATATGGACTGGAATATGGATATTAGTGAGGTTCCTTCCAATGGCACTTATTATTTTCGCAGGCGTTATGATTATCGAACTGGGTATTGAATTTATCCAGAAGAAGAAAATTGAAGTTAAGATTTTAAATTGGTTATGTCAATTCTTATGGATTCTAATAGTTGTATCAATATTAAAAATTACAGGAATTATTGGTGGTAGTTTTGGAATATCCTCACCACTTGATAGTTATATTAGTTTTAAATTATTTGAGGATGGATTTAATGCGGCAACTATTTTGAATATATGTCTATTCATTCCATATGGATTTTTGCCAGTATTTATTTTTTTTTAAAAATATCCACAAGCATTGGTGGAATGGCGTTATACTTGGAGCAGTATTTTCGATTGGTATAGAATTTTTGCAAACATTTATTGGAAGGTTTGCACAGTTAGATGATGTGATTATGAATACTTGTGGGACTCTCGTTGGATTTTTTGATAGGATGCTTGTTACTTCGTATAACCACAAGGAAAAAATAAATATCAGTTTGCAAAACTGACCAAAAATACAAACAGTTCGTAAAAGTATAATTTTACGAACTGTTTTTTTGAAAAAACAAATAACTACAACTGTACCGATATATCGGAGACGTAAACTATAGTATTAAATAAGGGGATGGTCAGCTCATTTGTGGCAGAATGGTATGGCCGAAGCGCGGAGCGGCATCATGAATGAAGGGTGATGTCGCTCGAAATTATACGCAATGAAATAAGCGCGGTTCAGCAGGAATTGCTATTGAAGTTGGATATAAAATCAATCGCCATGCTAGAATATGCACCAAAACAAGATTCCGAGGCCTGCTGAAAACAGGATCATCAGAATTGGCGATGGAGCTGTTTTTCTGATTATTTTTACAAATCAGATGCGTTGCTCCGAGCATGGCAAATACTGCGATAGAGCGCAAATCGGGCGCAAATCCGGCCTGTAAATCTGTGAGGCCAAACAGCGTAGACAGCGCCATGCTGAGCGCGGTCGCAAGGATCATCGCTACAACGCACGGACGAACTCCCGATAAAAAGGCGTTGACGGGTGCATATTTCATCAGATTCTTTAGTGCTGATGCAATTAAGAGAATAATCAAAAATGACGGCAATACCACGCCCAGCGTTGCAACAAATGAACCGAGGATTCCGCCCAGTGTTGAGCCGATAAAGGTTGCCATATTTACGGCAAGGGGTCCCGGTGTGGATTCAGATACGGCAATAAAATTCAGAAACTCGTTCTCTGTCAGCCAGCCGTTGGAAAGCACCCTTTCGCGTACCAGCGAAACCATTCCATAGCCGCCGCCGAAAGACAAGGCACCGATCATCAAAAAGTTCAGAAAGAGACGCAGGTATATCATGACGTTTTCCCATGTCCTTTCCGGATTTTTCGCAGAAAGAAAACAACAAGCCCGACCGCGCCGCAGATCAGGATGTAAAACACTGAGGAAAACGAAACTGCTGTGATCGAGCAGCAGAGCATGGAAGCCACGACCAACGTGAGAAGCGTCAAGTTTAGTGCGTTTTTGTCAATACTTTTAAGCATTTTCAGCCCTGCGGTAAGGATCAGATAGATCACACATACCTGAATTCCGCGGAATGCGCAGGAAACCCAGCGCAAACTGAGAAACTGATCAAAGAACAGCGAGATACCATAAATTACAAAGAAAGATGGAATGCTGACAGCAAGTGTGGACATGGCTGCACCCGCAAATCCTGCAATTTTGTAACCAATGTAAGTCGCACTGTTGATGGCGACTGGTCCTGGCGTGGATTCGGCTACCGCAACCATGTCCAGAAACTCGCTTTTTTCAAGCCATTTTTTCTTTTCAACGAACTCATTTTCAAGCAGCGCAATCATAGCGTATCCGCCGCCAAAGGTGAACGCACCGATTTTTAAGAATGTGATAAATAAAGAGCAAATTAGTTTCATACCTGTATATCCTGCCTTCTGCGAATAATACCTACGAGTAAAACGCCCAATAAGATAGTTTACTAATATACAGATTCTAATCATACTTTAATTTTAATCCATTGTAAAACTCTACAGCCGCCGCAATATCCTTCTCATCCGGATGTCCCCTTTGATACCCCACCAATCAGCTTGAACGGACCAAACGTATCAAATCCCTTGCATGAAAACCTTCCGACAATGGTGTCATGTTTGTATGCTATCACCTGCTCAATTGACTTAAAGACAGGTCTGCCGCCATATGTACAGATTAGAAATATATTTTTGTTGTCTGCGAGATTGACTGATGCAAACTTAAGCACCGACTGATGGAACTTTCCTCCGTATACTCCTGATGCAAAACCGATTAAATCATATTCCGACAGGTCTTTCTCTACCGTCTGTGTCGCATCTATCAGCTCGACATCGTTTGTCTTTGCTATCTCGTCAATTATCTTTTTTTGTGTTTCCATGATGCACTGATGCATATACTATTGCTGTCTTCATCTGTAATGCTCCATTAAAGGATTTTTGTTTGCCGGTTTTATCTCCGGTTCATCGTTCTTCATATCCTTTTATCCTCTATTTTATTCCCCATTCGTATTTTATAACTTCTACGCTGTTTGTATGTATAAATATATGATACTGATTTATTGAATTTACTGCAACATAATCTTGAAGTTTATGTAATGTATTTCGGTAACAAAGGTATTCAGCAAAGACCGTTTACGCTATATCATTTTTTGAGTAATTCCAATGCCCTGTCCATTGGTACGCAGTCTGCATATCGTTCAGGCCAGAGAAATTCATTATAGTAATGGTAAGCCTGTTCCCTAGTCATGTACTCATTGTCCTGCGTAGAATTTGCATAGGCAGGAACAATCATGTGTAAGCCATGCTCAAAACCAGCCTCTACCGTGGCATTGATACAGAAATCAGTCATAATGCCACAAATCATCACGTCTTTTTTCCTTTGCAGTCAGATACTCAAGCAGACCACTCTCTTTTTTTTGAACGAACTGCATACAGACTTAATAAATCGTTTTTCATCAGGCATCGGTTGAAACTCAGAATAGACCTCAAACGCATCGTCCCCGATAGAGAATCCGGTACCAGGTCCATCATCATGCTGTACATAAATAACTTCTATACCTTGTTCTCGAGCTGCTCCAATCAGCTTTTTGATATTACCAACAAACTTTCTGAACTCATATAAGCGTTCATCCACGATGCCTTTCTGTGCATCTACAACCAATAAAACCATGAATAATCTCTCCTTTTTGAGCTTTTTGCTTTGATTCAAATAAACTAAATTCGTATATTATAATAGAGCGTAACTTCTGCTTCGTACACCGATTCAGTCTGAGTATCAAACAGCACCCATTCCACCAAATCGAAGCTGTCCGGATTCTCATGCAGAAATCTAGCAACTGTACGTACCGCAATCTTTGCCGCAAGCACCACCGGAAAACTATATGCTTCCGTTGATATGGAAGGAAATGCAATAGACCTGATTCCCAATATCCTTTGACGTGTATTTACCAATTCCTCATATGTCATTATAGTAGTGTGTGCCGATAATCTTCTGATATTTGTATTGATTTCTCTCATAATTGGCACTGCTACGGAAAAAAACATATTTGAATTCAAAACTATATTATCAATGTATTGCTTAAGTTCAATCATAGGATAATTTCTATGTGTACATTTGGAATACTTATTTTTTGCTTACTTCAAAAATGCCGTTTTCAGTAACTTAAATCCGCCTGTAAATAAACCCGTGTCTCTAACCTCGCTTTCTTATAATGAAAGCCCGCCGGGAACTTCACCCTGCGGGCTGTGTTCCCGACCTTGCGGTCAGATACATATGAATAGTTGTGTTTATCCTGCTAACACTAATGGTATATCCATTGACTCCATAACAAAATTTGTGTATAATTTTGTTATCAAATAGGGAGGTGTTTTTATGCCAGCAATCAAATCAAGTGCTGATTTAAGGAATAATTACAATGAAATTTCTACATTTTGTCATAATTATCCTGAACCAGTTTTCATCACGAAGAATGGAAAAGGCGACCTTGCCGTTATGAGCATTGAAGCCTACGAAGGACTGACCAGCCGCTTTGAACTTTACAGCCAGATCAAGGAAGGAATGGACGATATTGCCACAGGTAACACCAGACCATTTTCTGAAGCTATGGCTGATATCAGGAGCCGCCGCAGTCGATGAGCTATCAGGTTCATATCACTTCCACCGCAGAACACGATATTATGCGTGCTGCGGATTACATCGAATTTACCCTCAAAAATCCGAATGCCGCAGATAATCTGTTAGATGCTGCGACTGAGCAGATAGGCTCACTAGCCGACCTGCCACAGAAGTTTCATCTGGTAGATGATCCGGTACTGGCAAGCTGGGGCATTCGTTTTGTAATAATCAATAATTACCTTGCCTTTTATACGATTGATGAAGAAAAAAAGCAGACTGTAATCATAGTCAGATTTCTGTATCAGAAAAGTAACTGGACTGCCATTCTTCGACAGGGATTTTCCCTCATTTAAGGAATCTGTTTTTATGCAGGTTCCTTTTTATGTGCATATTTTACGAATATACACGTGTAATCAGCTTTCAAATCATTATTAGACTTTGAAATATTCTCATCTTTACTAATTGCTACTGATAAATGAAATCGTCTATCAATAGGTTCTTCATAATTTCCCGCCCATTTTGCATAATATTGTTCATTAATCCTATTATATCTACACTCTTGAATAAATGCTATATCAGTGGAAATAGAGTCAAAATAATCATTAAAACTATCATCAATAACAAAATTGAACATATTCATATTAAGTGTCAATAATAGCATTTTTATCCCTCACAAATTTCAATTTTCCATTTCTTCAACCTTGATTTTCAGTGCAAGCTTTATAGTTCTTTTCCAATATTCTCAAGCTCTTTCATAGCATCCTGATTTTTTAGAAAGCTCATCCTTTGCTGTAGCATAATATGATTTCTGGAAAAGCAAATTCCATGAAAGATATTTAGCCATACAATCAAACTGCTTATCAATCAGCTCATACTGGATACTGTCTACAGGAGAACCACCTACAACAATCGTGCCAACCTTTTTTATTTTTCAACTGCAATCCACGACAATAGCACTTATCAATGATAAGTTTCAATTGTGCTGACATTCCCCACCAATAAACTGGTGTAGCAAAAAGAATCATATCTGCAGCAGCAATTTTATCAATTGTAGGGTTCGTATCATCCTTATCAACGCATCCCTTAGAGCATTGACAGACACCACATCCCTTGCATGGTGCGATGTTAAGTTTGTCAGGTTCAATGATTTCAATTTCATTTTTTTCAGATGCTCCTTTTACAAAAGCCTCAATCGCTGTAAGAGTGTTTCCTTTTTCTTGCACTTCCATTTATAATGATTACTTTCATCTCGCAAAGCCTCCATTCTGCTTATCATATAAGCAAATAAGTTCTAAATAATAATTTTTCTCACATAGCCACATTATATCATAGTAAATATGCCTATGCGATAACATTTATTGCTTCCTCATCCAGCATGTATCTGACTGTCAGCCTGAACTTTAAATGGATGATTTTTAAAATCGTGAAGTCTCTCAATTTCTATCTCCACAACTTTTTCATCATTTCCTCTCATTTGGGTGGAACTTTTTAATTTTGGGTGGATGAAATAATCATTTTTTAATGATTTTCGGTGGATTTTTCCACCCAAAAATGAAAAAAAAAGCAGTAATGAATTTTCTTAATCATTACTGCTTCAAACAACTGTTCTCAGGGGGAATCGAACCCCCAACTAGCGCTTAGGAGTTCAAGTCACTACAGAAAATCTATGTTTTTCTTGGTCAACATAAGTCAAGCAACAACTTGATTTTACTGACTTTCCTGTAAATCCATGTCAAAATAAGAAAACTGAAAATCATCCAAGTTAAGCACCTATCGCTGACAAATGAGTGACACTGTCACCCCCTGAGGGTTCAACCATTCCGTTCCTGCGAATTCATATTTATGGCTACCATTCTCACTGAATATGCGGTAATGATAACACTGTTTTCTTATTAGATTATCTATATTATAACGTGTGTGAGGTCGGATGTCGATTGTTTTTTGACCATTATTTACTCCGCATTACACGTACTCTCTTCTATGTTATAAAATCAAGCATCTTCTGCATATACACCATCTCCATAATATAGAAAAAGAGGAGACCCCGCAGGTTCTCCCCCGGTCGCAGGCCTCACAGGTTTCTGCAACGCGATCACTGTATTTGCAGTTTATTCCGCAATGGGAATGGGTTTTCGGTCTCCATCCCGACCACTGGAACAGGTTTAAGGTCTCTGTTCCGACCTTATATACATCTTTTATATTTTAATTATGCAAGATAACTTTAGAATCTGCAACAAGTTGTTGCTAAATTAACTGCTTATTTATGAACTCAATTCCGTTACCAGTGAAGAATATCTTTTTGTCCGGTTCTTTATATCCTCCTCACTGACACCATAATAACAATATAAAAATCTCTGGCTATTTTCTTAAACCTTTTTATGACCGACTTATTTTCCAGAGTAAGATATTCCAAAGATATTCCAGGTATAATCTGCCTCTATTTCCATTAAATCCTCACCAATTTATATTTCATATAAATGAAAATCCATGGGAATTACATTATCAGGCATTTGGTCAATCAATTTATTTCTAATTTCCATTTCATTCAAAAAATTTTTAACAGATTCTTCATTATGAAAATCTGGTTTTGGAATATCCTTCCTTTGGCCCAAAAGTTCTGGTTTATACTGCATAATCAAACTAGCTTTTAGATTTTTCTGTCGTTCTATCCAATTTGTTGCGGCAGGATTGATTTCCACTAAATCATAATGATCCTTTGCGTATTGCACCACTTCCGCAAGGGTATGCGGGTTGGCCGCTATTCTCTTTTCTATCCTTTTTCGTCTGGATTGATAGATAGCATTTCGATTCTAATCTTTAGAGATTGCTTTTGAGCTTCTCCAAATATAAAAACACTTGTGGGACCATCTTCACCATTTATTATGGAAACTTGATTGATACTTTTATTTTTCATAAGTGCCCTCTACTCACAAATCCCGATTATATCGGTGATTCACAATCTTTTAGCCAAAATCGCAGTTCCATAACCGTCACAGCAATTTTATACTTTACTTCGATTTCAATCTTTTCTGGTGGATTGGCTAAAAGCCTGTCAATATCATTTTCCTCAACACCAGCCATTTTTGCTATGCGCCGTAACCGTAAGCACATGACCTCCATTAACACGAATACTTTGTCCTTCTGCAATATTAACAGAATTATTCTGTCTGCTAATTGAAGCACCCTTCGCCAATTTTATTGGTGTTTTTAACGCTTGTGCCAGATCCTCTACCGGATTTAGTAAGTGCTGCAACATCGCCCCATTATATGCTTCCTTATCTTTAATAACTGTATTTTTATAATTAGATGTAAGTGCTCTTGTATTGGGATTAATATAACTTGATATTGATTGCATCATCTCAACCTCCAATTATTTTCATTCCTCTGTCATTCATTCGGAATCTATTCACTCTCCATAACGGTCCAAGTGATCTATTACTTTTATGACCATCTATACCAAGTTCCGCTATTCAAAAAGCTGTGACATACTTTCTTCATATCTTTTCACTGCTTTCTGCTGAATGGCACTAGGCACCACATAATCGTTACCAACTTCTCTTATTTTTCCATTTACCAATTCACAATGTGTCCCGTTTATCACAAATTCTCTGCTTGTATCCACTCCCTGTGACGCAAGAAAATCTAAAATATAATCGGTGTATGTATCTGTCATACTTGAAAAATACTGCTGATCCGCAAAATGTATCAGGGAGTTCAGACCACCTATCATCATATTGCATCTTTCATCATCTGCCTTGCTTCCGTTTCCATAGCCCTCGCCCCAGACAAAATCTTCCTGTACCGTCATGCTGTATCCATTTCCAAGATTAAATCTGCTTCCAACCCCAATCGTGATACTGTTTGTACTGGGATCATATGGTTTGTACCCTCTGGTTTTTTAAATGGCTGCTGTACGGTTCCAAAGGTTTGAATCTCGGATGGGAGATATGACATACCCGTAATTGCCGTAAACGCTTTCTGCCCATTCACATAAAAAGGAAGTATGGGTTGCACTGTCTATATCCGCTGTAATCTCGACTTTCTCATCATTGGCAAAAGGATTCTGTCCGGTCATTCCGGTTCCATATGCAAACAGCATTCTTGTAAACTGATATCTTGTATGCTCATCAAAATGATTCAGTGTCTCTGTATCTTCTCCCTTTACATCTCCATTGCAAAAAGCAACAAATTCATTTTTACTGCCATCCTTTGTAGATACCTTACCTGTTTTTGTGTTATAAACAAAATTATAAGAACTTCCTACGCCTGTTATACCCATTGCATTTCCTCCATTGCATTTTTTTTCGTTGATATTCCTCTGTCATTCGAATTTGCAATCACTTTCCTTATATGGTCCAAGTGATTTATAAATATATAAGTAACCATATTATCTCCTAGCCTTATATAAGTCTCATAACAACTGCCAACATTCTCTTATAACATTAAACAGCCTTTCATGTCTCTAGAAAATATTTTTTTAAGTATTGTGATATATTGTTTTAGCAAATAACCTCTGAGTCGTTTCCATAAAGTTCTTATCGCTACTCATAATATCCCAAATTACACTCTTTGCAATTCCTGCTGTGTATTTCGGTTCTTCACGCATTTCTAAAAATCTTTTTTGTGCTTTCTCCATCATGGATACCGCAGTATCTATATATTCTTTTTGTTCTGCTGTATTCTTCTTCACATTAGTTGTTTGAAAGAATTTAGAACCGTCATTTGTCTGCTGACATACAATATATCCCGCCAGATTTGCTAATCGCTTATTATATGCCCTGTCTAAACCTGCCAAATCTTCATCAAGTGTTAATGAATTTTCTCCTGTGAGGTCATAAGAAACCTGACGTTCTCCATTCTCATGTTCTTTCACAATATAATTGTAACGTGTTTCATAAAGCATCCATCATAGACTTCATCACATCTTCTAGATTGTATTTTCCGTCTTTTAACGTCAGTCCACTATATTCTCTCATTGAAGTATAATGTTCCCATTCAACCTCATTTGTATCTTGTATTGTTAATTCATATCCTATCGGTTCCTCAACTTTTGGCTTTACTTCTCTTAATTTTTCCCGCAATGCCCGCCTTCCTTCATTCGATATTTCTACATTGTCTATCTGCTTATTTTTATAAGCAACATTGTCATCCATACCTCTGAAATCTTTACTCTTTCTTTCCATTTCGAATAAACAAAACCTATCGTAAGAAGGTGTTTGAAATATTTTCATATCAGTTCCTTTCACATTTCACCATCGCCTATTCACTCTCCATAACGGTCCAAGTGATCTATTACTTTTATGACCATCTATACCAAGTTCCGCCATTCAAAAGCTGTGACATACTTTCTTTGTATCTTTTCACTGCTTTCTGCTGAATGGAACTAGGCACCACATAATCATTACCAACTTCACTTATTTTCCCATTTACCAGTTCGCAATGTGTCCCGTTTATCACAAATTCTCTGCTGGTATCCACTCCCTGGGACGCAAGAAAGTCTAAAATATAATCGGTGTATGGATCTGTCATACTGGAAAAATACTGCTGGTCCGCAAAATGTATCAGGGTATTTAATCCCCCCGATTATCATATTACATCTTTCATCATCTGCTTTGCTTCCGTTTCCATAGCCCTCGCCCCAGACAAAATCTTCCTGTACCGTCATGCTGTATCCATTTCCAAGATTAAATCTGCTTCCAACCCCAATCGTGATACTGTTTGTACCGGGATCATATGGTTTGTACCCTCTGGTTTTAAATGGCTGCTGTATGGTTCCAAAGGTTTGAATCTCGGATGGGAGATATGACATACCCGTAATGGCTGTAAACGCTTTCTGCCCATTCACATAAAAGGAAGTATGGGTTGCACTGTCTATATCCGCTGTAATCTCGACTTCCTCATCATTGGCAAAAGGATTCTGTCCGGTCATCCCGGTTCCATATGCATACAGCATTCTTGTAAACTGATATCTTGTATGTTCATCAAAATGATTCAGTGTCTCTGTATCTTCTCCCTTTACATCTCCATTGCAAAAATCAACAAATTTATTTTTGTTTATTTTATGTTCTAGCATAAGTCATTATTTTAATTGCACACCTTACGGTTTCATATCAAAGTTCCTATGCCAAAGCATCAAATGTCGAAACTCCATTTTCCATCACTCCTATAGAAGTTGAAGTACCTAGCAATTCCACCATTTTTCCTGTCAGGTCATCTACATCTTTTCCATCAATTTTCAGATTATATTGCCGTTCTTCCTGCTCCTGTTTTTCGGCACGCTGTTTTTCCAGTCTTTCCTCTGTCTCTTTCTTTTCTGCTTTCCTTTTTTCGAGTCTTTCTTCAAGTTCTTTCCTTGCTTTTTCTGTTCTCGGATCAACTTCATCCTGAGTACACATTACAGAACTCATGCTATCATATCCATCTATAGTAATACTATAACTCAGTATCTTTGCTCCTCTTGCTGCCACATAAGCTTCTGACTGTTCTATTGTTTTTGGTATTAGCGATAAATTGTACTCCAGCCATTGTTTTGTCTTTTCATCTCCCATAGCCTCTGACAAAAGAGAGCTGTTTATATTTACAGAATAATCTTTGCTTCTTAAGCAATCATATTTTTGTGTTAAATAGTTCTTATATTCATGAGCATTCTTATATGTCCTGCCCGTTTTGTTTCCAGCATTTTGTGTATTGCCATAACTATTCGTATATGACGCATATGTTCCTATTCCTGTAACTGCCATATTAACATATCTCCTTTCATTATTCGAGTCCTTCCAACTGTGCCACCTGTTGGATTTCTCTCAGAATCAATATAATATTGATCACACGCTAGCTTCAAATATACTTTGACTAATACCTTTCATCCACATATTCTGCGTAGCTCCATATCCTCTTTCCTGCCCTATATCATACAACCCACTGCTGTCAAAGCCTATTTTTCAATACTAAATCATTTTCTTTTTTTTCCATCCATTCTTAGCATATTCCAACCATCTATTAGAATAAAGATCATACCCTGCGCCATTTTTAGCCTTTTCCTTAAACAAGGCAAGTAAATCTGTGCCATCCTCTGCAATAAAGGTACCATTTCTATATGTCGCATTGCGTGCATCATACCCTGTTGTCTCATAGACTTCATGCCATAAAGAATATTGGTTTGCCTTTGTCATATTTGCCTGCGAATTAACAATTTCATTGTCTGCATCATGCATACAAATCCACGCATGTGTCCATATATTTTTTCGCATTATCCCCTTCATTCAGTAATTTTTCTATCTGCGATAATATGTCTCTATCTGCATTTCCCGACACTGTTAATTGATATGTATATGGATCAATAGAAAATACCAAATCTGCCTGTTTTGATATTGATATCCCATTCTTTGAAAGTAGATTTTTGAAATTTGCTGATTTACAACACTTCTGGCATACTGTTTTTCCCTGTCAGTATTGCGTACATAACCAACACTTCTTGAACCTCCTGTATATACATCCTTGTAATTTCTTAATGCATAATCATACCGGGCAAATCCAGCCGAATATTTTCCTCCTGTTTGTAACATTCTTTTCTCATTGCGGTAAGCTATGGAACGCTGATCTTCTGTCATATATGAGCAAAAATTAGGTGAGGTCACATCACAATATTTTGATTCGATATATGTCATCGGATCAGAATGAGACAAATTTTTCTTTGTACACTTTATCATAATGCTCCTGCAAAACTTTTTTTGTACGAAACGATCTTCCTCGGTAAAGTCCATCATATTGATAACCTACAGTTGTACCAGTGTTGGAATTATTGGGCAGGTTGTTTAAATCCCTGCCAGCTGGAATGTTATTATAATAGTCAGAATTATTTACAGTAACCATACTATACCACCTACCTTATAATCTGTATCATGTGAATCATACTGAAACCCTATCGATAAACTTTTTTCATTTTATTTTCCACATTTTTTTCTTCATTATCCGGAGTTCTTCCGACTGTGTCACCTGTTGGCTTTCTCTCAGCCTCAATATGATATGTAATCCAAGTTCTCTTTTTTTTTCCTATGTTCAAATGACTAAGCACTATTTATACTTACTATTTGCATTTGGCAAATTAAGATATGTATCCATACTTTTCGTCCAAAGCAACGATAAGTCAAACCTTCCCAATTTGTTTAAATCTTCTATGCTTTTTTTTGAACATTGAGATAAAATCTCTTCTGTCGTTAAGTCCCATATTACCAGCTTCAAGCGGCAGAGACGTGAAACCTCCCTGCTTCTCCACTTTGTAATGTGCCTCCAATGCACGCATTTCGACTACTGTAGCATTTGATGGATTAACGTCATTGATATAAATTCTTTGCTCAAACTCTTTCCCGTTTTCATCCACACCTTTCGCTAACACCACAGGATTTTTCATCCGTCGAATCATCCGCATATTTAAGACAATAAGAAAGACCGGTACCATTACCTCCCGTCCACAACATATTATCTGTTGTGAATATCTGATATACCTTTGGTGTTTCAACCGTACAAAATGTCTTTTTTCCCCAGATGCAGGAGTTTTCATTTGATTACCTTTTTGTTGACCGTACAATGAAGATACGGTATTCAGACCAGAACCAATATACATATTTCTGTTCCTCCAATCAGATCAAAATTTTTTCTATATGACTAAACATTTTTCATGGTTAACAATTTGCTCAATTCCTCTATTTCCTTTATAGGATAAAATAACTTGCTCTCCCAGTCCCACCTCATCAAACAACCATATTACGCACATAAAGTCCAACATTGCATAAATGAAATATATACCGCATAAAAACAGCCTATATTTTTATAGCTACTGACTTCTTGCCACTCTCAACAGACTCTCTTGTAATACCATCCAATGCACCAGCCGGTATTGGTTTACCCGCTTTCCATGTAGGATCAGCGGCTTTTGCTGCTTCTGCAAATGCCTGTCTGTATTGATGTTCATATTGTTCCATTGTCCAGCCTGCTGATAAGCGGTCATCCTTATCCATTTTTCTGTATAAATTGTTATATACACTCTCCCTTTTGGTAGTATCACCATTTAAAGTACCGTTTTCATTTAAGAATTCTTTCTTTTTTGCCAGTTCAAACATTTCTTCCCGGCTGCTCTCTGGAATAGAAATGATATGTTTATAACTGTTTCTGTTCTCATCCGTTACAGCAAGTCCCGTTAGTCCGGTATTCGGATCAATCCAGTCTCCGTTTTTGTCATACTGGCTCATCAGGTTCTTAATTGCCTGAACATTTGTAAACATTGCACCGTTTCCATTTTTCATCATCTCACTCAGTGCTGCTTTATACTTTTTACTGTTTGTGTCGATCCCTGCTGCTTTTAATTGTTTCTGTACAGAACTGCTGTTCATTTGGGACAACTGAATATTGTTGACTAAATTTGTTTTTGATGTTCCAAATGTCGTTTGAAATAAAAAACCGTAGTCCGTAATTCTTGACATAATCGAAACCTCCCATCATTAAATTTTTTTATATCTATCATCCGCTTTATTTTTCTTTTTTCTATCGACAACCCACTTCTAATATTTTACCTTTTCTGCACCAAGTACGATTTTTTTTGCACGAAGTAAGACTTTTTTTACCAAAAAAAGAGCACGAATGATGAATTGAGGAATAACTCAGCAATAAATTTATTTCCATCACTTTTCAATATTAAATTTCCATCATATTTTTTTTTTTACACTGCTCTGAACATTCAGCAGTCCTATTCCACCGCCTTTTCCTTTCGCTGATACCGGAAAACCATTTTTCCACTTTACCTCTCCGCAGTTATTTTCGATGCTGGCAGCTATCATTTTATGGTATGAGCCAATCTTAATCGAAATATATTTCTCTCCTTCCAGCTTCTCTGCTGCCTCAATCGCATTATCTAATAAATTTCCAAAAATAGTTGTAATGTCGATTGGTGCAAGGAAATTCAGATTCACATTATCCACCTTTATGGTTACTGAAATACCTTTTTCCCTCATAACGGATTCTTTATCGGTAAGAAGAATGTTCAAGATCGGATTTTCTGTGTATTGAACCGGAATGAGCGGCTTTAACAGTTCTCTGATTTCCGCTGCATATTCTCCTGCCGTATTCCCCTGCTCTGCACCATATAATCCTTCGATTGCTTTAATATGCTTATTTACATCATGTAATATGTGGACGGTTTGATCATATTTTTTTGTCTGCGTCAAATAGTATTCGTATTGTACCTTTGCCTGTTGCTCTAAAGCGATGAGCTGCTTTTCATAATAGTTCTTTTCATCTGCCATTTTAACAAAATATAAAAAGGTATAGATCTGCCAGAACAATACACCCCATATTGACTGCACATAAGTAATTTTCTTCTCCATTTTTAAAATTTCTCTCTACAATTACACCCATGTTAATCAGATTGTACAGGAGTATAATTCCATACATGATGTACCTTGTCTTTGCATAAGGAATATCGCTCTTTTTCACAAACCTGTTTATGAATGTATAATACAAAAAAATAAAGTATTACTTTTTGAAAATGTTACCTCAAGGCAGTAAAGCATCGTTTCATTCACATTTTTTATATCTGCTGCCTGCAAAATACATTGTAAAAAGAATCACTCCTAATGATTCACACACAGACATGCAAAATACCAATGCCTCACATTCAATGATACGTCTTAACGGTTTATCCATATCCTCATAATACAGAGCATATGCTATTATCCCCGTCAACACGCCCCAGACCACCAAATTTAATATGGAATGATTGAGCATATTGATACAGGTTGTAAAAATCACTGTGACAGTCTCGATCACAATATATACATATCTACTTTGACTACTTCTTTTATACTTTCCATTCATAAACTGGAACAGTATGGTACTTATGATAAAACAGGAAAGAGCATTACATAATATCAGTAAAATCGTATTCATCGTTTCTCCTATGAATTTTTCTGCAAAAATTTATTTACTTCTTCTCTAAAATCGCTGCTTCTCTTTTGCGCAATCTGGAGTTCTTTTCCATTATCCATATAAATAATAAAACCCTTTATTTTTTCAATATGCCTTAAATTAACCAGATTTCCTCTGCAATTCACAACAAAATCATAGGGCTGCAGTTCCTCAACCAGTTTTTCAAAAATGCAGTCATACTCATATGTGATATCAGACAACGCTATCAGTACTTTTCTTGATCTTTTTATGTATTCAAAATATAAAATGTCCCTGAGTTTCAATTTAATCGACAGATACTCTTTCCCATTGCTGTCCGTCACTTTATAAAAATCCTTTTCTGCTCCGGTATCCGGCAGTTGATCCAGCAGTTCCAACATCTGCGTTTCCAATTTATCATATTCCAATGGTTTACATAGAAATGAAAATGCATGAACTTCGTTAATGACCTGCATACAATATTCTTCATAACTCGTAATATACACTAATTTCACATCTGGAAATTTTTTCTTTCAATTTTCTCCCCAGTTTAATACCATTCAGTTCTTCCATCGAAATATCTAAAATTCCGATATCAATACGACTGATATTTTCAAGCATTTGATTTGCAGACATAAATTTCTCTATATGATAAGCAATCTTTTGACTTGTAAAAATCTTATGCAGCATATTCACTGCACACTCAAGATCTGCTATATCGTCATCACAAACAGCAATTTCCAGCATATTACTCACCTTCTTCCTATCTTCCTACTATATCGGTAATTTTTATTTTTCCATTAAATAAATATAAAGTACTCTGCATATTATCTAAATAGGCTCTAAATAAATATCATATATATAGAAAATGTGCCATCATCTTGACGGCACATTTCCTATATTTTCCCCCAAATTATATTGCTACAGTATAGAATACCATTGTCTTTCTGTCCATACTATCAGCTTCATACTGATATGTAATCAACTGATTCATGTCTTTTAAACCCGCCATTTCTATTAGGTTCTATCATTATATTATAGTTTTCATATTTTTATAGTATCCTGCATTATCCATAACACTATTATTGCTAGATGTACCCACAGTACTTACCTCAGAGTCCGAAATATTATACCCTGCCTTAAATGCAAGAATATCCTCCAATCCATATTGATTTTTTTATATAATCCGTCAGCATATAGATATTATCTCGTATTTCCTCATATTTCGCATTGGCTTCCTGGGAGTTCATTATTTTACACATTTTCTCTGGAAGTCCGGTAATCTTCCCATTGTCATCTACGTTTATATCGTCAAATGAATACTGTCCATTTGTTGCTTTCTGAATGAACTGTTCCACTTCATAGTAAGCATTTACTAATCTATATTGTGTGTTAGAAATATCTGCTGTCTGAATATATTTTTCCCACATATCATCAGCAAAATTTTCTCCGATATCATATTTTTTTTATCTGTTCTTTGTTTTCTTCTGTAATGTCCCCGTTAATCGTAATAGTTCCAGATACATCTATTTCAATTTTCCATGATGTATCTGGCAGTTCAATTCCTTTTTCATTTGCTATTCTTTCTATTTCTGCATAAAAATCGTTTTTTATATAATTCGACTTCTCTGCTCTCTCATAATCAGATAAATTGGCAAATATTTTCACATATGCCATTTCCGACACACTTAACTGCTCCCCCTTGGTCATCTTATTTAATAATTCTTCTACACTATCCGTTCCCGAATATTTTTCATCTTCCGGCAACGCTTCAAATTGCATCTGATGTAATTTGTCAATTTCGCTTTGATATGTTTTTTCATATTTCTGCTTTATTGCATTTTTTTCTTCTGAATTATCTGCATTTGCTATTTCTTGTGAGTGCTGCACATTACTACTTGAAGTATCCCTGTTTTTCGTTTCCGTAATTTTTATTCTATAGGAACCTTCCCCGGAATCCGATGTCATATTGGAATTTTCTACTCTGATCACATAATCTGATGTAACGCAGTCCCAATTAGGTACCGTAAGCTGTTTATTACCATGTCCATCATCTGTCGCTATTCCAATCTGATTGCCATATAAATCGTACAATACTAAATTATATGCCTGACTATTCTTGCTTTCCAATGAAATCGTTATCTCTGAAGATATACCCATTTTAGAGTAAAAACTTTTTTGCGGATAAGAAAAAGAATAGTAATCTACATCATATTTTGAATCGATTGTTCCCTCTAAATAACTTTCATTATTATGCAACAATGTTCCTATATCATATGTACTGTAATAGCGATCTACCTGATCATCGTATTTCGTATGCTGATGATAACTATCATTCTTATTTGTTTTGGCATTTTCTATTAACACCGTTTGCTCATTTAATTCTTTCATCGGCGATTTAAAACTTTTTGCTGCATTTCCTGTCTCATATATTTTTTACTATCTACTACTATTTCCGCCACCTATATAATGTACATAGTGTCCCATCTTATCGTCACACCCTTCTTGTATCTGCATATGCACTTGCTCCATCATTTGTTGCATCCGTAAAGTCACAAGTCACTTCTTCGGTTGCAATTTTCGATTGTAATAATGTTAAATCCGTGTCGTTATCTTCTGTATTGAAATGTACTTTATTGCCATTATCAATACTTGCCGCATTCGCTACTGAGACATTTCCTAACAGCAAACATGCTGCCAATAATATTGTTGCTATTTTTCTCTTTTTCATGAATAATTCCTTTCTGTTCATAGTTCTTTATTTTATAGTTTTTTGATTTATATAGATTCATTATTAAAACGCTTTCCCTCCCTCTATTGTTTATTTTTTAATTTAAAAATTTCGAATCATATATTTTATCTAAAAAACTATATTACTATACTTGACACACTTCCCTATATTTTTTCAAAAAATATTATATTTCTAAAGTACAGAATACCATTGCCTGTTAAAAATATTATATTTCTAAAGTACAGAATACCATTGCCTGTTTGTACTATCAGCTTCATATTGATATGTGATCAACTGATTCATGTCCTTTAAACCACTCTTTCCATATAAAATGCTTAAAGTCATATCCGGCACATTGTTCCATCCTTTAGTTGACATAGTTGAAACCAGGTCATGTATCCAATTCTTCATTTGCTGCTTGAACTCTTTCGGAACTTTTCCAGAATCTTCAACAGCCTTATCCACTAAGTCTAATATATTCTCTCCTGACTCCGTATAATATGTCCCGTTTTTTTTTCCTCAAGTTTATCTAATTCATATCCTGTATAACTATAAACTTGATGATATGCTTCGTATTTCATTTTTGATTCCTTTGTTATCTGAGAACTCTCACAGCCATCTTGTGTTGAACAATAATAAATATGCTTATAGAGATTTTTTTTCCGTTATCTCCCACATTTAATGCATTTTGCATCCGCATCTTTGTTTCTTCATCCACACCGTCTACCGTTATTTCATAACTATATGGATCAACAGTAAAAAAAGTACAATCTTTCGTAATAGAAGATGTATCTACACCAGCCTGCTTTAAAATATTTGAAATTTGCGAATTTACCAATGCTCTTTCAAATTGGATTTTATCCGAATCTACACTGTCGCCGTCCACTTCAATTCCCCTGAACAAAGAATCCTGATAATTTACACCATTTATTTTTCCTGTCCGGCACATCTGCATCTCATAATTATATGCAATCCTACGTTCTGTATCAGTCAAATTAGTCTCGTAATACTCTGAACTCTTATCAAAATACTTGGAATGAATATAATTTTCAGGGTTAGAATGTGTTTTTGCTTCTGCGGCAAGCTTAGAATACTTTTCCGTTAATGCTGCCCTAAATGCTTTACCTGTACTCATATATTCACTTGTTTTCGCATTAATCTGTGTTCCTGCATTCTCAATGATCTCTTGATTCGTTTTTTTTGCTGAAGCTATATAGGACTTTAAATCAATGCTGCTATCAATACTTGTATTATGTGTTCTTCCACTTGTACTTTTTGTCAATTTTTCCTTTCCTGATGCACTTATCGTTAAAGTATCTCTTGTGCCTCTACAACCAGTGTTTTGACTGCTTGCCGCTTTTTGCTGTTGACCAAACAAAACATTAAGCAACGACTGATTAGCATTAATTCGGCTGTTAAAAAATATATTCATAATATCACAAACCTCCTTATATATATCGGATTATCCTAATCTTTCACTATCTCAATAATCACCGAATCTGTCATTGATTCCTGTTTCATACGAATACCATCGTGTAAATACAGACATATTACTCAGGAAATTTTTGACTTTAGAATTGTCTTTAGTATCCGAATAATAATCTTCCATTAAATCCCATACATTACGGATTTCGCCTTCCGACCTGATTTCTGAAATCCGAATTCCATATACTGTTAAAATCAAAACCACCGTCTAACGTAAGGCTGGAATTTGCTTCGATTTCATCACAGTCAATCCCGCCCAATTCCCATTTTTCCGTCAATTTTTTCCAGGCAGATTCTCTCAATGCCGCATTGGTGTCATTGCATTGATAGTAATAATCTGAATTATAATAAGTCCAATCACTGTGATCATCAGAATAGTATTTTTCCTTAAACAATGCCAGTAAATCTGTACCATCCTCTGCAATAAAAGTACCATTCTTTGAAAACAGATTTGATATCTGCTGATTTACAACACTCCTATTTATAAACCATTATTTTAATCGCACGCTCTTTACGCTTTCATATCAAAATTGTCTTGTGACATTATATTTTCATTCATACCACCAGTTCTTTGTTCACTGTTTAATGCTTTTCTTGCATCACAAAAAGCCTCATAATACGTCGATTTTAACGCCGAATGTACCTGTGACTCTGCTTTTGTTTCCTTTTCTTGCCAGCCTACTCCCTCTGTATATGTCAGAACTTCTTCACCACATTCGTTATATACATGAGCTGCTGATCCTGTTCCCTCTCCCTGAAACTCTGCCTCATATGGTATCCCGAACAAAATACAGAGCCATTTTTTATCAGCTTTTTCAACTTCTTTCATTGCGGACATATTGCCGGAATTCATTGATTGATTAAATTTTCCAATTAAGGCTGCCCTGTTCGGTGCCACTTTGCTTACTTCCATCTTACGCAAATTCATAAACGCATTTCCCATATATACGTTGTCCTGTGCATCTTTTTTTGCCAGTTCAACAATTTTTCTCTTTTAAAGAATCCGTTAATTTCCATTTGTTTTTTTTCAGAAGATTTAGAAACTTTTTTATCCGAAGTGCCCCATAATTTTGCTGTGCTATAATTATTTGATACCTCCATTTTATGGTAACTCCTTTCTTCATTATTTGAAGTTCTTCCAACTATGCTACCTGTTGGATTTCTCTCAGCATCAATATGATATGTAACTTTATTTGCAAACCACCATACTGATATCATCTTTTTGAATTTTGACACTCAGCAATAACCATTGCATATTTCCATCATAATCCTAAAGTGCATACATATGTTGTAATTTACTCAACATATTATTTACTCTGCCTTCAACAGCTTCTGGCTGATTCCTTAATTCATACCTGCTTCCATAGTAATCATTTAAACGGTCTTTCATCTCATTACAAAATAATTTTTTTTGATCTGTTTTACCATTTAAAAACTGATTGCAGATACCACTTATCTCTTTCTTCTCATTTGTATAAAAAAGCTGTCTCATCTGAGATTATTTCTGACTTGTACTTATAAGATTCTGTTTTGCTTCCAATTCCAACAACCATGTAATCTGGTGTCATTCTCTCCATGATAGAATTACGTGCCGAATCATTAAAATGAACATATTCGTCAATCATGTCTGAAAAACCTGCTTGTAATTGCTCTGGAACATACATTTCATTTACTTTTCTTAGCCCCGCTTCACTTGCACTTAACAAAAATACAGATTCATAGGAAGTTCCTCTATATCCCTCCTGAGCATTCAAAGAATCTACATCTGCTGTCATTGCATTAATCTTCTCTTTTAAATCTTTCATTTCATCTTCTGTCAAATATTCAGAAGCATTTTCGTCCAGCCATTTTTCAAAAACCTCTGACTGATTTTCCGAACAGCCTTCAAACGCACTTTGTTCTCCAGAAATGGAAGTTGCTTTCAAATCTAATTTGAATAAATTTTCACATTTATATTCTGCTGGTATCTCTCTTATTTCTCCATTAATAGATGAAAAATGCATTGTATGAAAATCTGATACCTTATTACGAGCAGTCTCAACTAACTTTCTTGCTGAATCACTGATTTTCACATCATCCTCCGAAATAATATTCTGAGGAACAGTTGTTTTCTTCTCGACCTTATTTTTTTTATCATCTCAGGATTATTAATATACCTATTTCCTTGAACTTTCATGGCAACCTCCCTAAGTTAGTCCACACTTTCTATACTTCTTTATCTATCTTGCTCGATGTCAAAGAACCTGCATCTATTTTCAGGTAATCTACATCACTGTCATTGCTCAATGAACCAATTTGATATTTTCCTTTTACCGAACCCTCTTATGCCTTAATATCAAAACTTGATCTATCAGGTGCAGAAATACTCACAGATTCTGCTACAAGGCTCTGTGTCATACTTTTTACATCATTACCAGTTACGGATAAGGTATAATCACCCGTTTCTTTTCCTTCTGCCGATTTTTCTGCACGTTTCTTTGCAGCTTTTTCTTCCTCTGCTTTTTTAGCAGCTCTTTTTTCTTTTACCTTTTCCTCTTTTTCTCTGTTCTCTTTTGCTTTTCGTTCAGCATTCTCTTTCGCTATTTTCCCATCTGGATCATTTGTACCAGATATTGCCACCGAAATATTTCCGTTTTCATCAACCCTATAACTCAGATTTTTCAAAGTGCCCAAACATCCATTCACCGCACTTTTTTGCACAATCTGGAATGGCTGCTAAGTTTTCCTCCAGATACTTTGCTTTTTCTGGATCATTTCATACACTTCTGTAAAAATGCACTTGAAACGGATACTGTTGTCGGAACCCCTGCATTGAAGTCGTTCCCGTATTCATATAATGGTATTTTCCTTGCAAGTATTTTGAATAATCATTTACATTACTATACCCTGTCTTAATCTGCTCTGTTTTTGTCACACCGGGACGTGATGTTTTTAATTCAACTGTACTTGTTGTCACGTTGCCATCTTTTGTATTTGTACTATCCTTTTCACTATCTGTTTTTTTTTTACAGTATTCTTATAATTTGAAGCATAATACGATGTGTAACTGCTGTTATTGATACCCGTAATTGCCATAATCCTACCTCCCTGTTATTGAAACTTAAAATAATTTCTATTATATTGAACGACTTGGATATTTAATTTCTCTCAGCCTCAATATGATATGTAATTACTATTTTTATTTGTAAATCATAGTACTAACATCATCAAATCTTAATGCTCATCAATAACTGCTCTCTATTAGGCTGAATCATTGTATATTTCTCCTTAAATGAGGTAATTGCACCATACATTTTCTCAGTTAAATTTTCTGGAATTTCGTCCTTCCCCCTGGTTTTTTGCTCCTCAATGTAAGCTGATGCCAAAGTTGACCTTGTGGTAATTTTTGAAATTTTATTCATTTCTTCACCAATAATTCCACGGGCATGCTGATTGGTTGTCTCCATTGTCACAAAGTCATCCACTGTTTTTTTATATGCAGCATCTAAATTGCTTAACTCTTCATCCTTTGTAAGCTTACGAGGTCCATTTTCATCAGCTACATATATTTCTCTGGTTCCATTTTCATAGCCCTTCACAATTTCATCATATAATTCTGCGTATGCTTTAACATAATTATTTGCCTTGTCAGTAATATTTAAGGCACTTTTTCCTGTATCAACATTTTGATTCTGCTGTGCTGCCTTCTTTTGAATTTCATAACTATAATCAATATCACTGATTTTTTTACTCGCTAACAGTTCCTTTCTTTGAACCACATCATCATATTTTTCCTGTCCACTCTGCTGTATACGATTACGATAATACTCCAATCCCTCATTAGAAATCGAAAGCTTCACTGATTGCCCCACTGTATGTTTTTTTTCGTTTGTCTGACTATTTCCTTTCTGTACTTTATCAGTATTTTTTTCCATTATTGAATTCGTATTATTCATGTAATTAAATATTTTCATATTGTCACCTCTTTCAATTATTCAAATATCCCTGATCCAGTTCTTCTTTCGACCAGACTCTTTCATACGTTCCACCAATTTCGTCAAAAACCTTTTGCCATGTAGAAAATTTATGGATTTCCTCCATGCTATCCTTGTTATTCTGAAGCCATTCATACAGCTTTTCATACATAGAACCAGAAAACCGGACACTCCAATTGTTTTTATAATTTTCATTGTCACTGTATGACATTCCATCAGCTCCTATGGATATAATTCCCTGATCTGTCCGTTTTGCCATTCCTCTAATCTCTAAATCAGCCCAGATAAAACCTTCTTCCCGACTCTCAATTAAATTAGGGTATTTGTCAAAATACATCTCCGCTAATTCTTCATACCTCTTCCGATCCGCTTCATTTTGCAGAAGAACCTTGCCACCTCTGCCTTCCTCACCGTCTTTTACTAAATACTGGATGCCGGTATCTGAATGTGTATTTAATGTAAATACCTGCAAAGTCTCCACATCCAGCGAATCTTTATCCATTACATTCTGCAATGCATCTTTTAATTCATCATCTAATACCAGAGCATCGTAACTCATCGTTCCATGCTCAGAAATCAAAAACTGCTTTCCTGTTGTTTCATCCTGTCTTATTTTTATATCAGAATAGGAAAATGCCCCCAAACGCTCCCCGTCTTTATTGTATATATCAAAACATTCAGCTTCATTATCGGGTACGCTTCTATAATTTTCGGATTCGTACTCTGAATATTCCTGTTTCAAAGTATTTATCGTTTTTCCTGACAGTGCCAGATAAGAATCCCATCACTGTACTTTTTTCTTAGCACGATTGATATCCGCTCTACTGCTAATATCCTCCTTATCCACCGTCTGAGCCAAAGTGTCAGCCCACTTATTCTGGTTCCGATTTGGTTTTAGGTTGTTATAACCTGTTGAATAACGGCTCTCCGCTCCTATACTTCCAATCATTTTTTAAATTCCTCCCGGCATTTTATTCTCTTATTTTAGATGCCAGTACGGTATAAAATTCTTTTTTTCCTGCTGCAGATATGCTGCCCTTTCCTCTGTAACTGCTGCCAACGGATTTTCTATTCTCTCCAATACTTTGTCGATAGCTGCTAAACAACTTTCTTTTCGTTTCACCAAAAATATTGTCATCACCACCTGTCAGAAAATCCTGCTCTACAGATAACTGCGTTAATGTACTGGTTACATCCGTCTGAAATGGATTAAAACCAGTTTCTTCCAATGTTTCCTGCCATGCTGCCTTGACACTCTCCGGCACTGTCTGAAGGTAATAACCACTCATATAAGCAATCTGCTTTTTGGTTTTTTCGTCTGCAAACTGATAGGTTCTGTTATTCGCTTTTTTTGTACTTTTTCCTTTCGATGGAATATAAGACCAGTTTTGTTCTCCATTACCACCAGAAGTAATTAGCTGTTCCCTTCCAACTGTTCCTATATTTGAAAAAGAGATTCCCATTAATCACACTCTAGCTTCAAACATACTTTGGCTAACACCTTTCATCCACATATTCTGTGCTGCTCCATATCCTTTTTCCTGCCCTATATCATACAATCCACTGCTGTCAAAGCCTATTTTTAATACCAAATCATTTTTCTTTCTTCCAGCCATTTTTAGCATATTGCAGCCATCTCTTAGAATAAAGTTCATACCCTGCACCATTTTTAGATTTTTCCTTAAACAATGCCAGTAAATCTGTACCATCCTCTGCAATAAAAGTACCATTTTTATATGTCGCATTGCGTGCATCATACCCGGTTGTCTCATACACTTCATGCCATAAAGAATATTGGTTTGCCTTTGTCATATTTGCCTGCGAATTAACAATTTCATTATCTGCATCATGCATACAAATCCACGCATGCGTCCAAATATTTTTTTGCATTATCCCCTTCATTCAGTAATTTTTCTATCTGCGATAATGTATCTCTATCTGCATTTCCCGACACCGTTAGCTGATATGTATATGGGTCAATAGAAAATACCAGATCTGCCTGTTTTGATATTGATATCCCATTCTTTGAAAGTAGATTTGAAATTTGCTGATTTACAACACTTCTGGCATACTGTTTTTCCCTGTCAGTATTGCGTACATAACCAACACTTCTTGAACCACCTGTATATACATCCTTGTAATTCCTTAATGCATAATCATACCGGGCAAATCCAGCCGAATATTTTCCTCCTGTTTGTAACATTCTTTTCTCATTGCGGTAAGCTATGGAACGCTGATCTTCTGTCATATATGAGCAAAAATTAGGTGAGGTCACATCACCAATATTTTGATTCGATATATGCCATTGGATCAGAATGAGACAAATTTTCTTTTGTACACTTTATCATAATGCTCCTGCAAAACTTTTTTTGTACGAAACGATCCTCCTCTGTAAGTCCATCATATTGATATCCTACAGTTGTATCAGCGCTGGAAGTATTGGGCAGGTTGTTTAAATCCCTGCCCGCTGGAATGTTATTATAATAGTCAGAATTATTTACAGTAACCATATTATCCCCCTGCCTTATATAAGTCTTATAATCTGTATCTTTAAATTCCTCCCGGCATTTTATTCTCTTATTTTAGATGCCAGTACGGTATAAAATTCTTTTTCCTGCTGCAGATATGCTGCCCTTTCCTCTGTAACTGCTGCCAACGGATTTTCTATTCTCTCCAATACTTTGTCGATAGCTGCTAAACAACTTTCTTTCGTTTCACCAAAAATATTGTCATCACCACCTGTCAGAAAATCCTGCTCCACAGATAACTGCGTTAATGTACTGGTTACATCCGTCTGAAATGGATTAAAACCAGTTTCAACCAATGTTTCCTGCCACGCCGCCTTGACACTCTCCGGCACTGTTTGAAGGTAATAATCACTAATATATGCAATCTGTTTTTTGGTCTTTTCATCTGCAAACTGATAGGTTCTGTTATTCGCTTTTAACTGTTCATATGCCGCCTGCGCCTCACTATTCGCTTCTGACTCATACCAGCCATCTTTATTTTTGCTATATTTCATACCATTGACCGTAAAATCTTTGGAAGTGTCTATACCCAGATAAGACATAACATCCGTAATTCCTTCTGTATACCGGGCATATTCCTCCTTTGAATGTGCTACAGTAGTCATTGTCCCACCTGCATTTCGCAGCATGGATGCCAATGCATCTGCCATTCTCTGTGCTTTTACATATGATTGTGTATCATACGGATTATCTCCACCAGAAACCTCTACTCCATGCGCCGTAGCCGTAATCACATGACCTCCATTAACACGGGATTCTTTGCCCTTCCGCAATATTAACAGAATTATTCTGTCTGCTAAGTGACGAACTCTTCGCCAATTTTATAGGTGTTTTTAACACTTGAACCAAATCTTCTACCGGATTTAGTAAGTGCTGCGACATCGCCTCATTATAGGTTTCCTTATCTTTAATAGCTGTATTTTTGTAATTAGATGTAAGTCCTCTTGTATTAGGATTAATATAACTTGATATTGACTGCATTGTCTCAATCTCCTTCGTTTATTCTAAATTCTCTTTTCCTTCTATGTCCAAATAACTAAGCCTTATTTATACTTACTATTTGTATTTGGCAAATCAAGATAAGCATCCATACTTTTCGTCCAAAGCAACGATAAGTCAAACCTTCCCAATTTGTTTAAATCTTCTATGCTTTTTTTGAACATTGAGATAAAATCTCTTCTGTCGTTAAGTCCCATATTACCAGCTTCAAGTGGCAGAGACGTGAAACCTCCCTGCTTTTCCACTTTGTAATGTGCCTCCAATGCACGCATTTCGACTACTGTAGCATTTGATGGATTAACATCATTGATATAAATTCTTTGCTCAAACTCTTTCCCGTTTTCCTCCACACCTTTCGCTAACACCACAGGATTTTCATCCGTCGAATCATCCGCATATTTAAGACAATAAGAAAGACCTGTACCATTACCTCCTGTCCACAACATATTATCTGTTGTAAATATCTGATATACCTTCGGTGTTTCTGCCGTATAAAATGTCTTTTCCCCAGATGCAGGAGTTTTCATTTGATTACCTTTTTGTTGACCATATGATGAAGATACGGTATTCAGGCTAGAACTAATGTTCATATTTTTGTTTCTCCAATCAGCTCAAAATTTTCTCTTTTTTAATTATTCAAATATACCTGATATGTTAAATTTTAGTATCAAGCGTTGCCTGTGCAGGAGATTTCCCCGACTCTGCCAATTCTCTTGTAACACTATCTAATGCACCATCTTTGATTGGCTTACCAATTTTCCAGTTAGGATCAGCCTTTTTTTGCGGCATCATAAAATGCCTGTCTGTAAATTCTCTCATATTTTTCAAGCGTATACCCGGCAGCTTTTAACTGGGACTGAACAGAACTGCTGTTCAACTGAGACAACTGAAAACTGCCTATGACATTTTCTCCTGATGTCCCGAATGTTTTTGAAATAAAAAAGCATAATCTGTAATCTTTGACATAAAACATCCTCCCATCTCTATTCCAAAAAATTATAACTTTTCCAATGTTAATAATCTGCTCAGTTTCTCTATTTCCTTTATCGGATAAAATAACCTGTTCTCTTAGCCCCATCTCATCAAACGACCATATTACGCACACAAAGACCATACATTGCATAAATAAAATATATACCACCTGCCATCGGTAGTTTCTCTGGATGAATGACGAAAAAAAATCAGCGGGCATATTACCCGCTGATTGAATGTAAAATGGAATAACATAATTATGAAATTATCTTGCGGTAAATACAGATAAGAATAGATTACCGGTAAAATGCAAGGGACGAGAATAAGTGCAATAAGTATCCACATATTTTGGAATGGTGCTGTAACAATCATGATAATCCCACCGATCACCATGCATTTTCCTCCAAACCGATGCGTGCGATACCAGTTTTCCGGATCGCATAATGCCCACGAAATCCGAAATCCAATCGTATAGTTTGGCTTTACTTTCGGTATAAAATTTCCCAAAATCAGATAAAAAACTCCGATCATCAGACCACACAGGAATCCCATATCCAACTGAAATCCTAAATTATATCCATAGAGTACATTACAAATGAAAAGCGATAACAATGGAATAATCCATAAGATAACAAAGTATACTTTTTCACTGATATTTTTTTTTACTTTAGGATCAATATTCATTGCAATCACACTCACTGCATGTCCCAATAACATAATGAGCGGAAGTCCAAACACAGCGAATGTTTTGGATGCATACCCATTTGGTTCATTATTTTATTCCCCAATGTGTTGCCAGCGAATCCGGTAATTGATTCCACAATAGCAAGCCGATAAAAAAATCGGAAACAGCGTTATAATTGATGTGAGTAAAATCATTTTTTTTATGTTGTCTGATCATAGTCATCTTCTCCTTTTTAATTCACTAATCCATAAAATAATCTCCTCAAGCACAGATGCATTGAGTTCGTAATAGATAAATTTTCCCTCTCGTTCGTTACGAATCAGATCTGCATCTTTTAAAACAGACAGGTGTCGGGAAACTGCTGCATCTGAAATCGAAAAAATGATTGCAAATCTCGCCAGCCGACAACCTTGAATGTTTGAGCAGATTAAGTATTTCACGCCTTGTAGGATCGGCAAGCGCACGAAGCGTGTCTTGCATTCCCAAGTCCATCCCTCCTTCATTTAACATTTAACTTAAATGTTAAATGAATTATAACACAATCTTTTCATTTTTCAAGAGATTTTCTATCCTATGAATGTTGAATGTCTGTTCTGATGATGTCTTTTCTGTGTCTGTATATAATGCTATCCCGCAGTTTCTGTCCCGAAACACTTGTCTATAATATAAACTTTCCTTACTTTATTTTAATTTTATTTAAAAGTCATTCCCGTTTTGCTTTAAGAAAACAATATATCAAGTAAGCGATTGCTAGGATGATATTGATACAAAAAACAACTCCCATATAAACAAGAGGACTTTCAAAAATATAATCCATGTGATTGGTATGATATCCGTTTCCAGAACTAAATCCAGTTATTGAGTCAATATATTGAACAATAATTGAAAGGAACGGAAGTGTACTTAAACCCCATATACTAAAAATTATTGTTTTTATAGCAAAAATTTTCCATGAAAAATCTTTCATTAAAGTCACCTCACATATTAAACCTGTTATCTTACCTATATCCTTACACTTTCCTATCAAAAGACGTTTTCTCTTCCAAATAGTTTGGCAGTTCTTTCACTTCTGAGCTTTGGGCATTCTTTTGCGTATGGTATTCATTAAAGTACATTCCGTAAAATTCTCTTTCCTTTTTCCCGCTCAGCCGGAGTTCTTTCGCATCCCCATCCATAACTATCTCCCAGATAGGTCAACACTTTTGTTCCTTGATAAGAAATGTCGGCACCATATCCTTCGCCTGTCAGAATCGGACATTCCAGTGTGCCTCCTCCCGCCAGAGCAAACTTCTTTTGCGCAAGGTTGTTATTTTTCCCCTCTGCCCTCTCCAGAAAACCGAGCAATGATAATTCTCCGATTCCTTTGCATTTCGGATTACCATTTTGACTTTTTACCGCATTTTTAGCCTGCTGATATAATGCCTTTCTGTCAGGGGATACATCGGATATGTATTCTGCACATAACCTTGTTCTCTGCCTGTGAATAGATTCTAATTCCGTTTTACTCGTAGTGTTGGCAGCTCTCTGAGCCAGTTCCTTAATCTCAGAGACAAACTCTGCCTGTGACTTATTGCTTTTCCCTGTACTTGGGAATCATAGACCAATCAGGTTCTCCACTTCTCAGCGATACACTATATTTTGTAATGGCAGCACTCGTTGCATTTGAAATCAAAATTCCCATAAATTCACCTCATATTTTCTACCTTCTCTGCATATATTTTAACCTCTATATATACTTATCCATTTATCATATTCATTCTTTAAAATTCTCATAACATACTTATTTCCTCTATTTTTTTTTATCGGATAAAATAACCTGTTCTCCTAGTCCCATATCATCAAACGACCATATTACGCACACAAAGACCATCTCTTTACAAGATAACCACAGCCTTAAATTCATTTTCATCGCAGGAAAGCACCATGTCGCCGCCATATTTATCCACAACTGCTTTTACATTTAACAGCCCAATGCCGTGATGATCCCCTCTTTTGCTCTTTATCGTGTCATTTTCAATTTCCACCTTTTCTGTCACCGGATTTCTTATCGCAAATATCAGTTGATATTTCACATATTTTAGGAAATTTAATAACTGTTATATTTAATTATCAAATTCTTCGCAAACCCTTGAAAATACTAAGTTTGTAGCAAGTGAGCTTTCCCTTACTCTTTCCCTTGTGTTATATTCTCACATTGGTTTTCATGAACCTTAATATGGGAAAAAATAAGGGAAAGAAAATTTCATAACACAGTATAACAATAACGACATGGTGAACTGATTGAAATGTTTTCGATATTTAACTCTATAACTGATTATTAAAAGAAAATGGAGATAAGATACGATGAGAACAATTTATGCAGAATACAACATAAATCACGATAGTATTGATGTTTACACAAGTGCCGGATATATGCTTCGCATTGATTGCTGGAAAGCTGAAAAAAATCTAAAAACCACATACGGATCAGAATGTGCGCTTACTTCATTGGCTGTGGATGAGCCTTTGGAATATGCAAGATTATATCTTGAGGGTAATTTACAGATGTGGGTAGATGCAGAAGACTCACTAGAGTTATAATTCTTATCCATATAAATAATATGCAAATATATATCCCATCAATATAGCGAATATACTGAAATAAAAGTATCTTTATAATCAATTTTAACCAAAAGAATATGTTCTTAGAGGAGGTGTCTCCCGAAAGAACATATTCTTCTATTATGGGTAATTATAAATATAGAACATGCTTTTCTTGTGCTACAATTTCTTCACTATGAGTTACAACAATAACTGTTTTTCCCTGTTCACTTAACTCATGCAATATATTCATAACAATCTCACTATTTTTTTTGTCTAAGGAACCAGTTGGTTCGTCTGCTAATACAATCGAACATTTCTTTAGCATTAAACGAGCTAACGCAACTCTCTGCTGTTCGCCACCAGATAATTGATAGACTTTTTTTGTTAATTACTTTCTGTAAACCAACTTTTTCAAGAGCTTCATTTATTGAAATATCCGTTCTACCTGATTTTTTTATTATTTCTAGATTTTCTTTTACTGTTTTGTTTTCCAAAAGGGGGCAAAATTTTGAAATAAAAATCCAACAACTTCTTTGAAATATTTCTGCTTTTTTTTCCTTTTTTTGCCACATCAAAACCATTCACAATAATAGAACCTTTGTCAGGAGTTTCAATACCTCCAATCATATTAAGTAAAGTACTTTTTCCGCATCCACTTTCGCCACTAATTACCAAAAAAAACGGCTATCTGGAATTTCCAAATGAAAATTTTTGAACAAAATTTTATCATTATATGCTTTGCATAGATTTTCAATTATTATCATAAGCAACCTCCTTTTAATGATTTCGGTATGTTTGTTTTTTCAACAATTGTGATATTAAAGAAAATAATTGTAAATTCTATTAGTGCCATAAATGAACTAACAAGAATGCTAATTCCTACTTCAGTCTGTACCGATAAGAAAGAATAGATAAGCATACCTACTAATATCACAAAATTTTCCACTACAATCATTTTAAGAAGTGTTTTGTGCCGTTCAAATAAACTATATCCAAAGATTTTTCATCAAGGAAATTTTCATTGCATTTTCTCGGAACTCTAGTCTACTTACGGTAACAATAATCATAATATTTAAAAGCAATACAATCGTACAAAGAGAACTTAAAAATCCCACGAGTTTTATTAAAAATGTGTGATTATATAAATACTGTTCATGTACGTTTGTAATTACTAGCTGATAATTTCCAAGCATATCTTCATACTTTTTGCTGATATTTCTTAGCTGTTTTTCATCACATTGAAATAAAACTGCTCCTGCTTTATAGCTTTCAAGATACCCACCATTGACTGCTAAATCTTTGTTTGCCTGATAAATAATTATCGGATTTTTGCTTTTTTCGATACCATTTATTCTACTTGTATCTAAATAGGAAAAGTATTCTGTTTCGCTATACTCTATGTACTGAATATTTAATTGTTGTAAATTATCATGATTTAAAACATGGCTCAAGGAGTCATAGGCTAATTGCTTGTTTTTAGCAAAATATCTATTCTTTTGGGAATGAAAATAATCAAATCAGAAGATTCATTCTCTACTGCATTTGTCTGCTTCGTAAAACCTTGTAACATATCTTTTGCATGATTATTTACATATATCACATCATTTTTATCATTTAAAATATTCAAGCATATTACAGGCTTTAATGTGTTATATTCATTCTTGTATAGTTTATTCCAAAAAGCTTCTTCTTTTTCAGCATTAAAATCAGTAGTCTTTACGGTAAAATAATTTGCATCATAATATTCTTCTAACAAATGTTCATTTGTAAATAGGTTATTATGAATACTACTAATATTAGTGATAATTGTAAAAACAGCGGCTACCCCTGCTATAAATTTTAACGAATAAATTAAAAAATCCACTCCTCTTTTGTGTGTTGCATTTGCGAATGCCTTTCTAATATCAAAAAAGCAAAAAGAACAATATGGAATAGTGGAAAGAATAATTCCAATGGAATATAAAATTGTGACGAGTCTATTCTCATATGCTCCCGATATATAATTTGACAGCAATATTTTTGCAACAATAAATAATGCAATGTCAAAAGTTACATCGAATAAAGCAGCCTTAAATGCTATGAAACCAGCACTTTCTCCTAAGGAAACTCGTACAACAACCTCTTTTTTTCGCCTAACCACTTCAATTACATTTAGAACAATCATCAATGCAATAATCATACCCCATATAATAAAAATCATGTCCTTTTCCGTAGAATTCCAATATTCTGGATAAGTTAAGCTATATTTTTCTGATAATTTCTGATATGCAGAGATAATATTGTCCTCATTTCCTATGTATGAGATAAAGTTTTCATAACCCACAGAGGTACTTTGCAATTCTGAGAGATTATGAAATTTTACTTTCGTAATTCCGGAAACTAAAGCGGTATATTCTGATTCTTCTATGTTTGCAGTATTTTTTTAATGTTTGTCTGATTACTTTATCATCGCCATAAATATGAAGTGTTGAAAGGTATTTATTATTGATTTCATTGTACTGAGAAAAAATATGTACATCATTCTCCGTTGCAGTTTCTGATACATCTTTCAGAAACTGCGACATATCTTCACTAGCAACTTCATAGCGTGATGACGTAAAATATGCTGTAGAAAAGTTCCAAAGCTGATCTTGAAATATTTCAGATTGCATAAGTATTCCAAAAATCAGGAAACAAAACAAACATAAGTTTTTAATTGCTTTCATTTATTTCAACCCCAGATTCCATACTTTATTTTTGCTTTTTTTTTCAAATATCGTAGTCAATATTGTGCTATTTTCATCAACAATCCATTGATCTTCTTGATCTTCAGCTTTTTTGCTACTTGACAACATAATTTGAGTATTCAAATCCTTATAGTCATTAAATAGCACGCCTTGACTTATTCCTTGGTGAAATGGTTTTATCCAAATAATTAGTGCATATCGAACATCTGACTCAGCTATCGCAAGATTTCCATTCCAAAGCAAATAATCAGGGACAGACACACTATACTGGAATCCATCTTTATCTGTGTAAATTTTTACTCCAGATTCTTCTATTTCAGGGAAGTCTTTCTGAAATTCGTTATATGGTTTATAACTCCCGAAGTACCAAAATAAATTATAGCAACAGAACAAAATAACCAAAACAATTCCTATATATTTTATTTTTTTCTTCATTTATATACACTCCACAAAAATTGGTTGGAATATGAAAGAAGAAAACCGAAATAGAAAAAGCGATTCTACGGTATTGGCAATCAATAACCGATACACATTTCTGAATCTTTTTGAATACATCATTGGACTATTTCATTGTCTTTCTTTTTCTTTGAGTGGAAAACTGCTATCTTTGCACACCAAAATGCGTCATAACAAAAGAGATACATATATCACAATGGAAAAAGAAATTAAACGCACTAACGTTACGTCGGTACGCCCTCCGCCGCCAACGGACGGGTTCATATCGGACACTCAGCAGGAGCTTAGGTTCCGATACGGTTCGCTATCTGGAGACTGGAAAAAGAAGATGTAATTTTATCGGAGGCTCGGACGAGCAATTTTGAAAGTGCCCATCACCATACGCGCTAAGAAAGAAGGCGTGACGCCGCAGGATATAGTAGACCGTTACCATACCCTTATTTCAAAGAATCATTCAAAAGGCGAGTTCGGCATTTCATTTGATGTATGGCCAGTCGTATGATTTTCAAAAACTCACCACGACACTGCTGGAATTCTTCCGCAAGCTGTATGACAAAGGTGAATTCATCGAGAAACCAGCATGCAGTATTACGACGAGGAAGCCAAACTTTCCTTTGCCGACCGCTATATCACAGGCGAATGTCCCCCACTGCCATGCAGAAGGTCGCCTACGGTGACCAATGCGAAAAGTGCGGTACAAGCCTCAGCCCCACGAGACCTGATTAATCCGAAAAGCGCCATCAGCGGAAGTAAGCCCGTAATGCGCGAAACGAAGCATTGGTATTTGCCGCTTGACCAACATGAAAGCTGGTTGCGCCA
>VOFJ01002352.1_pt1 | contig 57322 bp, 47 predicted proteins | sample 5384081 | NCBI WGS metagenome assembly VOFJ01 (sample SAMN12384729, study PRJNA508395) | human gut metagenome | isolation source: healthy gut I | host: Homo sapiens | reverse complement strand
CTGCGACTTCGTGAAATGAGATGACCCTTCGTTTCCGGTGCGGAAGTCCTTTCAACAATCCCAACGGAGGTGTGATTGCGGCCATCGAATATCCGCCCCGTCTAACATCCGATGAACGGCCAGCTTTCGGCAGCTTTCGGCCGGTGCTTTTTTCGACCGTGATGACAACGGAAATATCGTGACCATCGGCGAGGCTACCGACGCGCAAAGAACGATTACCGCAATGAACGCGGAGAACTTGTCGCGGATGAGGGAACAAACTGCGTTATGTGCTGTTGGGTGACCCTGCGGTGCGTATAGCCCTCCGTCGAACCGCGTGGTTCTTGACGAGATTGCCGGCGTCCCGGTGTCGGCGTTCGATTCCGAGGCCGAGCCTCTCCCCGCTCATGGCCCGTCAGGAGACTAAAGTGAAGGGGCGCGTGGTTGCCGCTCGACGACGGCGAACCATGGCAATTTCAACGGCATGCTCTATGTCACCCTCTATGATGCCGAGGAGAGTGTCACCACCCGTGGAAACGGCAAGGACGGCAAACCGTTCACATTCGACCGTCAGGGCGGACGTCTGTTGCCGGAAACGCCGTGGTGACCGACGGTGAGTTCACGCTTAACCTGATTATGCCGGCCGAAGTGGCCAACAACTATCGTCCGGCCGCCTTCAATCTTTATGCATGCTCCAACAGCAGGGAGAATCCTGTCGAGGCTGCAAGCGTGTGCCGCAAACTGTACGTCTACGGCGAAGATCCCGAAGCTGTGCCCGACAACGAACCGCCGGTGATCGAGAGCATCTATCTCAACCATCCCACATTTGAAAACGGGGCGCAGGTTAATCCCAATCCGATGCTGATTGCCCGTGTCACGGATGATCGCGCCATAAATCTCAGTAACTCGGGTGTTGGGCATACCATGTCGCTTTCGCTCGATAACGGCGACCAGACATATGGCGATGTGGCTGAATATTTCAACCCGTTGACCGACGGAACCCCCGGAGGAAACATCTATTATCCGCTGTCGAACCTGAAGGACGGCTACCACACTCTGACATTGCGGGTGTGGGATGTAGGCCCCAACTCGGCGGAAGCCACGGTAGAGTTTTTCGTGACACGCGGACTGCCACCTACCATCTACGATGTCTACACCGACACCAACCCGGTGCAGGATCAGGCCAATTTCTACGTAACCCACGACCGTCCTGACCGTCAGCTGGATGTGACCGTTGAGGTTTATGACCTTATGGGGCGCCGTTTGTGGAGCGCCACGGAAAGCGGACGCAGCGAGATGTTCAACACCATGCCCATCACATGGGACCTTCTTGATTCGGGTGGGCGTCGGGTGCCGCGTGGAATATATATTTACAGAGCTACTGTATCCGATGCCGACAGCGGAGAGCAGACTTCCACCGCATCGCGCAAACTTGCCGTAAGAGGTGTGAATTGAAATTTCGGCAATTTTGCAGAAGTTTGTAACTTTGTATGTTTCCATCAAATTGCAATGACCGAAAATAAAACAGAACAGATTCCCGAACCCGCCCTGCGCCGTTTGCCCTGGTACCTGTCGTACGTGAGCCTGTTGCGCGAGCGCAATGTGGAATATGTGTCGTCCACACAGATATCACGCGAACTGAAAGTTGATGCCTCGCAGATTGCCAAGGACCTGTCGTTTCTCGACATAAAAGGCAAGACCCGCATCGGGTATGAAGTGAAGCTGCTTGAACATAAACTGGAGGAGTTTTTAGGCTTTCGTAGGCGCCACCGTGCCGTCATGGTAGGGGTCGGCAGTCTGGGAGGCGCTTTGATGCAGGATTCCGGTCTGACACGTTACGGGCTGGAAATTGTGGCTGGTTTCGACATTGACCCTCATCTTGTCGGGTCCGTGAAGCACGGGCTCCCGGTGTTTCATATCGACACTCTGGAGGATGAATGCCGCCGTCTGAAAGCCGGAATCGGAATTCTGGCAGTCCCTGTTGAGTTCGCACAGCAGATGGCCGACAGGCTGATCGGAGCCGACATAAAAGCAATATGGAACTTCACGCCCTACAGAATCTGTGCACCCGAGGGGGTGGTGATTTCCAATACATCAATTTATGCGCATCTTGCAGTGATGTACAACCGTATGAGCTGAATCCGTAATCGGTTTAGGTAGAAATGAAAACGATATCGATTGAACGTTATCCGGATTCAGACTGGACAGCTATGGCCGAGATGCTGGCGTCGGACAATGTGGTTTCGCCCACAGGGTTCCCTGTGTCGCTTATTGCCGATTCTGCGTTGGTAAGGGTCTCCACGCCGCTGTTTGTGCCCGATTTCGCCCGCGACTGGCTTTTGCAGGTTGTTCCCTTTGTCACCATAGGGCGGCTTGGAAAATCCATTCCCGAGCGCTTCGCTCACCGTTACACCGAAGGTTTCGGCCTGGGCGTGAGGCTTGTCCCGCCCATCCCCGACACTTCTGTGAATGCGGCACTTATGGCCACATTCGACGGGGCGTTCGCTCCCTCTGAACCGGTTGAGATTCCATCCGGTAATGATGTGCTGCGGATAGAATGCCGTCAGTGCGGGGCTGCCGGCAATGAAGTGAGTGTTGATGTCCCTGTTGCCGACATGCATATTGATGGTGCAGTGTCTCTTGTGAGCCGTTATGTCACATTGAAAACCGGCGACATTATTTCGCCATGTATGCTGCCGGTTACCTTTCCTGCCGTCATTGATTCGCGTATAGAGATTGATCTTGACTGTAAACGTATTCTGACCCTTAAAATCAAATGATGACCGCACATGTAAAGCGCACATATCAGATTGTCAAGCAGCTGTGTCTGACGGTTGCCGTTGCGGCATTCGTTGCGCTTGACATGCTGTCGGCCGAACCGGGGGCGTCATTGCTCGCTTCTGGACATTGGGTCAAAATCAGGGTCAATGAATCAGGCATGCATCAGATTTCTGATGATGAGCTGCGCGCAATGGGGTTCGTGAATCCTGAGCAGGTGTCGGTATTCGGGTTTCCTGCTGCGGCAATGGCCGATTACAGGCTTTACGACGGCATTCCCTCCGACCTGCCCCCAGTCACCTCCATGCGTCGAAACGGGAAGCTCCTTTTCTATGCTGAGGGTCCGGTGATGCTGGATGTGTTTTCAGGTAAGCTCCCTACCGGTCCGAATTCCGGCCTCTACACCCGTCAGCGCCGTAACTTTTATGCAGATTATTCCACCTACTTCCTTTCAGACAGCCAGCCGATAACGGTTTCTGAATCAGTTGCATTGCCTTCCGATACACAAAATCCTGTGATGACATCGTGGGGGATGGAAATGTTTGAAGAGGAGGTTGTGAATGTGGGAGAAATGGGTGCCCGCTACCTCGGGACTCCATTCTCCCGCCAAAACCATCAGGAATTCAGGCTGTCAATGCCGGGTTATGACCCTGACGGAGGGGTGGTGAAATTTCTGCTTCTCGTTGGCCATCGGCTAAACAAAAGCCGCAGCCAGCAGGTGACGTTACCAAGCGGCAAGCCCGTCACTTCCCTCTACATGAGCCAGCATTCGGCATCCGACTACGACTGGTACGGGCAGGCTCTGCTCATGAACGACAACAACACGGCAGCCTACCCGCTTGGCCGCACTGAGGACGACATTTACACAGTCACCATAGAGAACAACGACGCGGAATTCCTTGCCGTTGATTATCTGACGGCCCTGTATCCGCGCCATAACGATTTGCGCGGGCTGCAGCAGAGTGTGTTCGCATTCAACAACGTGTCGGCCGGAGGCTGTTTCGGTCTGACTACCGACACCGATGCCCGGATAGAAGTCTGGCAGATCGTGTCGCCTTACGATATACGTCCGGCAGTCACGGCACCCATCCCCGACGGCGATGGAGTTATTTTCGGACTGGATGGGGAGTATGGGGCATCGGATTATACTTATGCGGTTGCATTCAACCCCGATTCAGAATATCCGGGAGTGGAATGTCTGGGAGATGTGCCATCACAGAATCTGCACTCCATGCAGGTGCCGCACATGCTTGTTGTCACAGCCCCGAGGTTTTTAAGCCATGCCGAACGACTGGCCGACATTCACCGGAGGCTATCGGGTATCGATGTGGCTGTTGTGACTCCGGAGGAAGTGTATAACGAATTTTCATCCGGCACGCCGTCACTGATGGCTGTGAGGAGCATGGCGAGAATGCTTCATGACCGTGATCCGCAGAAATTCCGTTCCATTCTGTTCATAGGGCCGGCTAATTGGGACAACCGTTATCTTACTGAGGCAGATCCTGAGGCATGCCGTCGAAAGTATGTGCCTATGTTCATGTGCGAGGATCACGAACGGGCCGGCCTGAAGACCCAGAGTTACCAGACAGATGCTTTTGTGGGGATGCTTGCCGACGACGGCGATGCGTTTAACATCTTCGATACCGATATGACAATCGGTGTGGGGCGCATACCGGTTGAGACCGAGCTGCATCTTGATTCCTACATACATAAGGTGGAGAAATATCTTTCGGAGCTTCCGTCGGCTGAAATAAAAAACACAGCGCTTCTTACCTCGGATTATGGCGACCAGTCCGGACACATGGTGGACGCCGACAATATGGCCGATATTATACGGTCTGTTTCGCCGGCCACTACGGTTGTGAAATGCCATCTTTCGGTCTACCCCATTTATAACGGCATAGCCGAAATGATTCGTTCTAAAGAAATAGATGTGCTGAAACAGGGCACCGCTATGATGCTTTTTACCGGACATTCCATAACCGGAGTGGTAATGTCGCTCCCTCATGTGTGGGACATGGAGCTGTTTGAGCAAAACAGCTGTGATTTTCCCCCTTTGGCCGTGCTGCTGACATGTAGTGCTGCTGACCCCGGGCATCGGCGCACAACTATGGCAGACCAGTTGCTCACCGTCGGCAATGGCGGAGCCATGGGGGTGGTTGCGTCCTGCCGGACGGTCTACAAGGAGGAGAACATACATCTTGGCAAGGAACTTGTCAGAAACACATATACCAATAAACCGGGCAACACTTATGGAACGGTGATGCGTGACTCGCACAACGGAATGATAGCTGCGCTGCCCGGAGCCTCGCAACGGCGCCGGGCCATGGCCAACAGGCTTGCATTCAATCTTTATGGCGATCCTGAAATTCCCCTGCCATATATCCAGCGATCTGTAGTGCTGAAAAAGGCTGCTGGTGTGGATGTAGTACCCTCAGGAGAGACACCGGTTATAGTTGAAGGCGGCTCTCGGGTCACACTTGAAGGTGAGGTGACCGATGCCTCGGGTGTGCGTGATGCGGAGTTCAACGGTTCCGTCAAGGTGAACATTTACGAGGCTCCGCGCATCATGCAGGCTGTGAACAAAGTTGCTTCCGGCGATGAGCCGGCCTATACCAGTCTGGACAACACGGTTGTGGCGTCGAAATGTCTTGATGTCACCGAAGGGCGTTTCACCGGTGAGATATATGTGCCCCGGCCTCTGGTGGAGGGCGACTGCAACCGGGTGCAGTTCTATGCCGAATCGGCCGATGGCCTGACTGCGGCCGGTTGCTGCGGAACTATCCGGATTATAGCCGGAGAGCATTCCGGCGACATTCCCGATGTCCGTCCTCCAGTCATATCGGAAATATATCTTGATTCACCCGCCTTTGCCGATGGCGACGTGGTGGGAGCATCGCCGAGGCTTTATGTTCGTCTGGATGCTGATGAATACGGCATACTGCCATCTTACCCTGTGGTTGGTAAGGACATGACGGTGACCATCGACGGCGGTTCTCCTCTGCCTCATGTGGCCGGATGTCTGTCGGGGTCGGCAGATGGTACATATGCCGTTGAGTGTCCGCTGGGTGTGTTGCCGGATGGCAGACATACCCTTGAATTCAGAATCTCCAATACAGCAGGTCAGACCACACACGCCTCGCTGAATTTCGTTGTGGTAAGCACATTGGCGGGAACCTCACTCGATGTGAACGCCGAACCGTGCTCCGGCATGGCAACCGTCTCGCTGTCCGTGCCTGAAAACATTACGGCCGATGAGGTTAGACTTGTCATCCGCGACAGCGCAGGCAACGCGGTGCTTGACCGCTCTGACTCCTCTTTTCCGTTCGACTGGGATTTATCCGCAACGGATGGCCTGAAAGTGCCGCGCGGTGTCTATTCGGCGCAGGCATGGTTGCGTGCCGGCAGGCAGTATGGAGCCACACCACCGGCTGAGTTCGTGATACATTATTGATTGAAACAAAAAATATAAAACCAGATATCATTATGTCGATTGACAACATTGTGGCGCAGGGCGTGGCCCGCGCAGTAGGCGAGCTTTACGGCATCGCTGTTGATCCGGCTTCGATCGTGCCGCAGACAACCAAGAAAGAGTTTGAAGGCAACCTTACGGTTGTTGTGTTCCCGTGGGTAAAGGCCGCCCGGAAAAGTCCGGAGGCCGTGGGTACTGAAATAGGCAACTGGCTTGTGGAGAACGAGCCCGCTGTTGACCGTTTCAATGTGATAAAGGGATTCCTTAATCTGGTGATCGAGCCGACATTCTGGAACTCGGTGCTTGAGCACATCATGGACACTCCCGATTTCGGCATAAAGCATGCCGATGAGAATTCGCCGCTCGTGATGGTGGAATATTCCTCTCCCAACACCAACAAGCCCCTGCATCTCGGGCATGTGCGCAACAACCTGCTCGGATTCTCGCTTGCCGAGATTCTCAAGGCTTGCGGCAATAAGGTGGTGAAAACCAATATTGTGAATGACCGTGGCATCCACATCTGCAAATCTATGCTCGCCTGGCAGAAATGGGGCGATGGCATCACCCCTGAAAAGGCCGGCAAAAAGGGCGACCATCTCATAGGCGACTTCTATGTGCTCTTCGACAAGCATTACCGCGCCGAGGTGGCTGAAATCATGGAAAAGGAAGGAATCACCAAAGAGGAGGCAGAGCAGAAATCCACCCTTATGGCCGAAGCTCGCGAGATGCTCCGCCGCTGGGAGGCAAAGGACCCGGAGATCCGCAGCCTGTGGGCAATGATGACCAGTGGGTATATGCCGGATTCGATGAGACCTACCGCCGTATGGGTGTGGACTTCGACAAGATATATTATGAGAGCGACACCTACCTGGAGGGTAAATCAAAGGTGCTCGAAGGGCTTGAGAAAGGCATAATGTTCCGCAAGGAGGATGGTTCGGTATGGGCCGACCTTTCCGACGCCGGTCTGGACCAAAAGCTGCTGCTCCGCAGCGACGGCACATCGGTGTATATGACTCAGGATATAGGCACAGCCAAACTCCGTTTCCAGGATTATCCCATCGACCGCATGATTTATGTGGTGGGCAATGAGCAGAACTATCATTTCCAGGTGCTTTCCCTGTTGCTTGACCGTCTCGGCTTCCGTTGGGGCAAGGATCTGGTGCATTTCTCCTATGGAATGGTGGAACTTCCAGAAGGGAAGATGAAGAGCCGCGAAGGCACTGTGGTGGATGCCGACGACCTCATGGAGGAGATGGTCAGTGGAGCCCGCGAGGTTTCGATGGACCTCGGCAAGCTCGACGGCCTCACACCGGAGGAAATCAACGAGATTTCGGAAACCGTAGGACTTGGCGCGCTCAAATACTTCCTGCTCAAGGTGGATCCGCGCAAAAACATGCTTTTCAACCCCAAGGAATCCATCGATTTCAACGGCAACACAGGCCCCTTCATCCAGTACACCTACGCCCGCATCCGTTCGGTGCTCCGCAAGGCTGCCGACCAGGGTATTGCAATCGGCAACTACGCTGCCGTGAAGCCAAATGAGAAGGAGATTGCGCTGATTCAGACCCTCGCCGATTTCCCTGCCACTGTCGAAGAGGCCGGACGCTCGTTCTCGCCTGCACTGATTGCCAACTACGCTTACGAGCTTGTGAAGCAGTTCAACCAGTTCTATCACGACTATAAGATTCTAGGCGAGACCGACGAGACTGTGCGTTCGCTGCGTCTGGCCCTGTGCGAGGCCACGTCGCGCGTGGTTAAATCGGCCATGGCCCTCCTCGGCATCAAGGTGCCCGAGCGCATGTAACAATGCAATTATCCGTTAAACCTTTCCGACAATTTGGCATCAAATTTGTTAGGAAATAAGAACGATAACGAATATCTCACTCCTGACCCGCCTGTGGCAGATTTTGCCTCAGGCCGGTTTCAGAAAAATTGTAAACCTATGAATTATTATCAGACAGACAATTACGCCGCTCAGTCACTCGACGCTAAAGTGTCGGCCGTGATGAAAAGCGTGTATGTGAAAATGTTTCTCGGCCTGCTGGTGACAGCAGCCGTGGCATGGAGCGTTGCAGCCACCGCCACTCCCGGCAGCGGATTCCTCTATTACCTTGCCACACACAGCTGGCTTTACTGGGCGCTTGCCATTGTTGAAGTCGGACTGGTGCTCTGGATTTCGGCCGGCCTCCGCAAAATGAGTGCAGGCATGGCCACGGGGCTGTTCTTCCTGTTCGCTGTGGTCAACGGACTCACGTTGTCGCTAATCTTTGTGGTCTATTCGCTGCCGGCCATATTCAAGACATTCCTGATTACGGCGGGTGTGTTCGGTGCCATGAGCGTTTACGGTTATTTCACCAACCGTGACCTTACAAAGATCGGCACATACCTTTATATGGCTCTTTTCGGCCTCGTCATTCTGATGGTGGTCAACATTTTCTGGGCCAACTCCACCCTCGACTGGATTATAAGCATCGTAGGTGTGGTGCTCTTCATCGGCATAACCGCCTGGGACACCCAGACCATCAAGCGCATGGCCATGGCCGACCCGACAATGGCCAACGGCCGCCTCGCCACCCTCGGAGCCCTCAACCTCTACCTCGACTTCATCAACCTTTTCATCTACCTGCTCCGCATTTTCGGCAACCGCGACTGATGCCCGGTCCGTCAGCGGTTGTTTACCTCATCATAAAGCGCCCTGTCACAGCATCCTGTGGCGGGGCGCATGTGTTGGATGGGGGCATGCATCTGACTTAGAAATCTGAATATCCCTTGGATTGCATCACTGCCCATTGGTGTCAGGAACGCTCCTCCGGGAGAATGCGCAGATGGCCTCCTGCGTCCACACGATAACGGGCCGAAGTGCCGGTAGAGAGGTTGGTAACACGCCATACATAATCTTCAATGGGATTGTGTGTGGCATTGCTGCCCTCGTAAGCGGCCTCCACGGCCTCACTTACGCTGTGCATTCCGGACCGCATGATGGTGTCCACTTTGTGTGCGCCTTCATAGATCTCGATGCTTACATCATCAATTGGGTTGATTCGATTGTCTTTCATAGATATTTGTTCAAAATATATGTTTTGATTGTACTCTGAGATGTTGTTATTACGTACTCATGAAACAGACTGCATATTCGTATTGTTTTTTTGAATTGTAAAGATTCACCTGTGAGGGAATACCGCGATGGGCCATTATGCCCCATCATGCCACGCGTTATCTGACGATTGTAGGCTTCAACCAACAAAAGCCGCTGAAATACGTTCTTTATAAAAGGCCCTGGCGGCGCTCCCCGTATTAATCGATATTGAGATTGAGTGACATGCGGGGCTCATTGCATTCAAACGCAACCTGTCCACTAAAAAAACGAACAATGGAAATCAGCAATATAGTTCCTGAAAAATTTCTGGATAATGAAGCCTATATGAACATCCTGCGGCGCGTCAGCGTACGGATTTATGAGGACACCCCCGTGTCCGACGATCAGATTGCAGCCCTGCTGCATGCCGCCATGAGTGCACCCAGCGCAGTGAACCGGCAGCCCTGGGAGTTCATCGTGGTTGATGACCGTAAACTGCTGGTGCAGCTCGCCGATGCTCTCCCCTACGCCAAAATGACCGCCCGTGCACCCCTGGCCATTGTGGTGTGCGGAAATGAAGAGCGGTTTCTCGACGGCGTGGACTCCACACTGTGGGAACAGGACCTCTCGGCTGCTGCGGAAAACATCCTTCTAGCCGCCCATGCAATCGGCCTCGGCGGAGTGTGGACTTGCCTTTATCCTCACGACGACCGCATTGTCCCTGTCAGGAAAATCCTCAACCTCCCGGACCATCTGATTCCCTTCAATCTTATCCCCATCGGCTATCCTGAGAAGGAGCACGCCCCGATGGAAAAGTGGCATCCCGACAGGGTGCATCAAAACCGCCTACAAATTCCCGGCAACAATTGACAGTAAAAAATCGCCGGCTGTTGCCGACCTCGCCGCTGTAGCCTTTGACGGCATGTTCTAATCTTTCAATTATCAGGGGAGCGAACGAACAAGTCTAAATGTGGTATATGGAGAGACGGTGATTAGGGTCGCGTATGAATGAAAGTCTGTCAGAGCTTTGATTTCGCGGTGCCGAAATTGTCGGTTGCGAAAGGTGTGACAGGCAGTCCGGACAATACGCCGTAGAGATTTCCGCCGGGATAATCTGCCCAGTTGTATCTGACGGCAACCGGGGCTGGTGCCAGCGGAGATGACAGCCGGATTGTACGGTCCGAGGTGAGACGTGCGTTGGCATATGCCCATGCTCCATCGTCACCTTTGATGATGAATCCTGTGGGAACGCCTCCGGTGGCTTTGATGTCAAGGTCGAATGTGAGATCCACATATCCGTTTCCGGTGCGTACATCGATGCATCGGGGGGCCTCGCATTGCTGTGGCAGGCCGTAGGTCTTGTCGAGCGCAAGCATTGTCAGGCGGCGTGCAACTTCACCTTTATTTGTGGGGTGGATATCTACCGGATTGCCAAGGTCGATGGCTGTGGCCATACCGGTGTGGGGGAGCTGCAGCGCTTTAGCCTGCGCATTGCGAAGCATGGCCCACTCCGAGTCGGGCTGCACCGTTACTGGCTGCAGGAATCCGGCAAGCTGCACGAAATAGAACGGCAGCGAGGGATTGCCAAAGGCTTTGCGCCAGCCTTCGATCATGTTTTTGAAACATATCTCATAACGGTCTGCATTTCCCACATTGGCGCACCCCTGATACCAAAATACTCCGGCCAGAGGCATAACTTTCAACGGATTGACCATAGCGTTGTAGAGCACTGTGGGATAATTCGGGCTTTCAGGCCATTCACATCGGTCTTCAATTTTTGAGAAATCGGTTATCACGGCATAGTTCCACTCTCCGTCGAGGCTGTATCTGCGTCCATCAACATCGGCATAGGTTGATTTCCAGATGCCTCCACCTCCGCCGTTGTCGACAATTTCCACGGTGATCACGTTTTTACCGGCTTTTACCAGCCGCCCGTCTACTTCGTAATCGCGCTGACGGTCGAAAATCATGTCGCTTCCCACAGGTTCGCCGTTGAAATATGCAGTGTCCCAGTCGTCGATTGCTCCGAGGCACAAGTGAAGGGGCTTGCCGGCGGCCTCGGCAGGGAGATTCAGCTCATACTGCATCGCCACCACACCGTCGAATCCAGGCAGCACGTTTGCCTCCCACATCGACGGCACGGGCATCTTTCCCCACCCATTCCCTTTTTGCATCACGCTCCGGTCAAACGGATATGAGATTTTTCCGGTATGGTCATATGCTTCATACACACGCATTATCTCCTTGTCTCTTAACGCCTGTTCGTCAAGCCCACTACCAAGCATTCCGTAGCGTAATTCCATGCCAGGCACCCCTTCAAGCGCTTCGCGCGGAGTCCACGCTTCCACCGGGGTTCCTCCCCATGTTGCATCAATCACACCTACCGGCACATTTAGGGAATCCTGAAGCAACTTGCCGCACAGATAGCCGATAGCCGAGAATGAAGCTGCTGCAGGCGAGGATTCCACCCATCCGAACTCTATCCGGGCATTATCGAGCGGAGCGACCGATGTGGTGTTGCTGATTTGCAGCAGCCTCAGCGCAGGGCGCTGCATTGTGGCCACAACGCAATCGGCGTCCATCAGCTGTGCCCAGTCCCCCTTGACGGGAAATTCCATGTTCGACTGCCCCGAACATAGCCACACCTCGCCAGAAAGGACATTCTGCAGCACCTTCCTTCCGGTGTCGCCTGTGCCGTCGTCGATAATGATTGTGTAAGGACCTCCTGCCGGTGGGGTGGGTATTTTCATTTCGAAATGTCCGTTGTTGCCAGTCCGTGTCTCAGCGTTGCCACCGGGCCAGTCGGCTCTGAATGTCACGGTCGACAGGGGCTTTCCCGTTCCGGCAACCGTCAGCATTGCGTTTCGCTGCACCACCATATTGTCGGTGAATATCGAAGGGAGCAGGATTTCACCCCGCATCGACAATGACGACAAGGCAATCAGTGCCACGGATGCCATTCCATAAAAGATATTCATTTGCGCTTTCATTTGCTGTGGTTCTTTATAATCCTTCGGTTTGTCTCTCTTATGCGGTCTTCATCTATTTTGATTACTTTCCGGTCATAGGTCATAAGGCCGTTCATTTCGATTTCCACATCGGTTGTCTGTGTGTAGACGGCGCCTACGAACCAGTCGTTGGCCAGCTGGTCAAGGAAGTTTGCGTAGCCTATATAGCGGTCTGTCAGTTCTGCAGGCGTCTTGCAGTTGATATAACTGAACTCCCGGTCTGGGGCCCAGATGTGTCCGTCGACAATCATGCCGATGCCGCCATACTCGCCGAGCACGTTGGCACGCTTGGCGTCGTAGACATGGGTCACAGGGGGTGAGGGATAGCTGTGTGCGTCGACCATGTCGCCGCAGGGATAATGGTTGCCGCCGCTGGCCGGATTGACCAGACGCGAAGGGTCGTAGGTTTTGGTCCAGTCGGCTATTTCCTTGGTCTTGAACTGCCCCCAGGCTTCGTTGAACGGCACCCAGACGGCTATGCATGGATAGTTGTAAAGCGCATCGATTATTTCTTTCCACTCCTTCCGGTAGGTTGCCTCGCTTTGTGGTGTGCGTTGCAGCTCCTCCCCGTCGAAATAGTTGCGTCCCTGCCATTCGGGGTCCTTGTCGCCGCTTGGCATGTCCTGCCAGACGATAATTCCCTTGCGGTCGCAATAGGTGTACCATGTGGCGGGTTCCACCTTGATGTGCTTGCGTATCATGTTGTAGCCCCAGTCGAGGGTTTTGTCCACATCATATGTCATTGCCTCATGGGAAGGTGCTGTGTACAGTCCGTCGGGCCACCATCCCTGATCGAGGAGTCCGAAATGAAACAGGTCCTCGTTGTTGAGCTGAAGGCGCACCATCCCCTTTTCGCCCATTTTTGTGGAGAACTTTCGCATGGCAGCGTAGCTGTCGACTGTATCAAGGGTTTTGCCTTCGAGGGTAAGCTTCACTTCGAGGTCGTAAAGATGCGGGCTGTCAGGCGTCCATAGCTTCACATCGCCGGGCATAGGGATAACCACCGGTTGGCCCGCAACAGCTCTTCCGGAGGCAACGGTTTTGCCGTTGTCGGTCACTGTTACTTCGGTCATGTAACCTTTTGCGGAGTCTGACGGCTGAACGTCGACTCTCAGTGTGTTGCGGTCGATGTCCGGTAATATTTTCAGATTCGAGATATGGGTTTCGTTGACCGGTTCAAGCCAGACGGTCTGCCATATGCCGGTCACTGAGGTGTACCATATCTTTTCGGGCTTGGCCACTTGCTTTCCGCGCGGCTGCGGGCCAAGGTCGGTGGGGTCCCATACGCGCACAACCACCTCGTTGTCGCCTCCGTTTTTTAGTGCCGGTGTGATGTTGAGGCTGAACGGTGTGTAACCCCCGGTGTGGCTTCCCACTTTAGCTCCGTTCACCCATACGTCGGCCTGCCAGTCAACCGCTCCGAAGTTGAGCATGATGTTGCGCCCGCGCCATGATTTGGGGATGGTGAAATTGCGTTTATACCATAGCGCATTGTCGGCGCCTACCTCTTTGCCCACACCTGAAAGGGCCGATTCGGCGCAGAACGGCACAAGAATTTCTCCCTGATAATCCGCAGGTGCGGCAGCGTCGGCACCGGTAATGGCATAGTTCCACAAGCCGTTGAGGTTTTGCCATTCGCCGCGCGCCATGATCGGGCGGGGATATTCCTGCCATACGGCTGTGGGGTCGATTGCCTCGCCCCATGTGGTCATAATGTTGTTTCCGGCCGGACTGTAGGCCGAGGCGGCATCTGCCGTCGCGGCAATCATAAGCGCCGCAATTAGAAATCTGTTCATTACCATTGATTCTGTTGACTAACTTAGAGTGTGTTTGAATTTAACACGAAGAAAATCATCTGTGAGTGATCGGATGCGAAATCCCCACACTCTTTTGAGGGTGTTGGATATTATAGGCTTTCGCCATCAGGATAAAAAAAGTGGGGTGTTGCATTACTCGTCGGAATCGTCGGAGTGTGGTGACGTCTTTGACAAGTCTTGCAACACCCCATTGGTTTATGGCGGGAGTATTGTCAGTGATTCATCACTTGATGATGGCTTTCGTAACGTTGCCTCCCCTGCGTATGATATAAAAACCTGCGCAGGCGTTTTCGCGGTTAACGGGGCGGCCGTTAAGATCGAAAATCTGTTCCTCACCTTCGGTTTGGGCAGCTTCAATCTCTTCGATACCTGAGGTGTTCTTAAGTTCTACCGTCATCGAGGGCACATCGACGTTGATGGTGTAATTGCCATTAGCATCGGGTTCAAGGCCGAAGAATGCGTCAACAAGGTTATGATATCTAATGTCGTTGACCATTTTCAGGTAGTGTGTACCGGTTCCGATCTCTGTAATACCGTTTGTGTTAGCATCGGCGGGCACAAGATAGAACACCTCGTTCCACTCGCCGGTGGGTGTGACAAACTTGAACTGTTTGTTTTTATGTTCCGGATCACCGTCATCTGTGTTATAGGCGAGATTGCCTGTCCAGGTGAATTTGCCATCCCCGAGCGATGTCATCTGGCCGGGGCTTTTAGAGTCGAAGCAGCCGGAGGAGAGTCCCAGAATATGAAGCTCGGTCACATTGTCCTGGTCGAAATCATAGTTTTGCAGGAAATTGAAAGTAACGGTCTCTTTAATCAGATCCACAGTAACCTCGTACTTGCCGCTCATATCTTGCTGCACTCCCCAAAACTGGTCGAACGATCCATTCCAGTCAAAAGCGGAAGAAAGTCTGAAGGGATATGCTTTGCCCGGTTCAATCAGCTGCACGCTGCCGTCGCCGCCTAATTGGTTGTCTCCGAAATAGTAGTCTACGTCTGTGGGCTGGATGAAATATACCGCATCCCAATTGCCTTGCGACAGGGTGAACTTGATCTGACGGTTTTCGTTAGAGTCGATCATACTGCACTGACACACATATACCCCGTTCTCCTTTTTTTCTATGGGAGTGCCATGGAATGAGTCGTACTGGCTGAAGGCCTGTCCTAACGCATAGATGTAATCCTGAGTGGAGATGCACTCTGCGGTAAGTTTGGCTTTGGAGATGTCGGTGGGGTCGATTTTGAGTGTCAGTTTATACGTTCCCGGAATTTTCACCCGCCATTTGCTGTCGGGGGAGCCGTCGGGGGTAAAAAAGCACACTCGTAGTCGGTAAGACCTTTGGCTGTCAACGGTTCGCCGGCGTTGACAGCTATATATGTGCTGCCACCCCACATTCCATCGCCTTTGACCCAGGGCATCTTAAATTCCCCGATTGTCAGATCGCCAGTGTAAGTGAATTCGTAATCGCTTACTTTCTCCATGGTTACAGGTTCGTTGGCATTCCATCCCGCAGTTGTGGCGTCGCCTATCAGATAAAGATTTTCGGGAGGTGTGGTTGTTTGCGCGGTTGCCGCCATGGCTGATGTCACCAGCAGGAAAGCGGCGGTTTTTTTGAGAAGATTTAGGTTCATAAGATTCATGTAGTGAGGTTCTGAGGACTGTTTTAAGAGGGTGAAAGCCTCGTAGAGCCTCGTTGACCGAGGCTTTCACCCATGTTTTTGGAAGGTTACTGATTAAGCTTTTCCTGGATGATTAAAGTGAATTTTAAAGGTTATTATATCAGGTTAATTATGCTCATTGGTTATACTCAACTGTGATTTCGCGGCTTTTGTCGCATTTTGCCGTCGGGACGTCAATGACGGTGCATCGCGACGTTGCATCGTACTCGGCCTTCACGTTTTTGCCGTCGACTTGCGCTTTACCGTCGGCAGGTGCGTCGGTGTTGTAGATGCGGAGCTGATAGGCGCGCTTTGAAGGGAGGCGGGCCGTCAACCTCTCGCGGGCGCCGATGGTGTAGGTTGCACGGGTGCCGTCGGTTCTGTGCGAGATGTGGGTGTTGGCAAAATTGGTGTCATAGTCGTTTGAGTCGCCAGCATCCTCATAGAGTGTGGTTTCACCGTCTTTCCCGGCCACGATATTGACAATCAGCTTTTCGGGGCGTTCGGTTGTACTTTTTACCTCAGGGGGATTGTTGACGATGACGGCGCCCTCGCGATAGAAGTATGGAATCTGGTCGAGGGTGAAGTCGAGTGTCTGAATGGAATTGCCTTTGATCAAACGGTTGTCGGCCACCGACCACCAGTTGCCTTCGGGAAACCATATGCGTTTGCTGCTGATGCCATCGACAGAGGGCTCCACTACTGGGGCAACCATAATGTCGTCGCCGAAGAAATACTGGCTCTCGAAAGCATATGCCTCGTCGCATTCTGGATATTCGTAATACATAGGACGGCAGATGCCCACTCCAGTGTCATAGCTTTTGCGTGCCATGGTGTAGATGTAGGGGAACAGTGCATAGCGCAGTTTCACCGTGGCATTGAGCTGGGAGAAATTGTCGTAGGTCCAAATCTGGCGGTTGATCCAGGTGCCGATGGCGGCATGGCTGCGGAAAATGGGGGTGAAGACTCCGAACTGGAACCAGCGTAGAAGCAGCTCGGGATCGTTGACCGGATAGCTGCTGTCGTACATATGGCCGCCTATGTCGTGTCCCCAGTATCCGTAGCACACGTTCGATGCCGTGGCGGTGAAATAGGGCTGGAAAGCGAGCGATGCGTAGTTGATGAAGGTGTCGCCCGAGAAGCCTATCTGGTAGCGGTGGCTGCCAAGTCCGCCCCAACGGTGGAAAATCATCGGACGGCGGTCGGGACGGTTCGCCTTCATATCGTTGTAGAACACGTGGTTGCACCAGAATGTCTCGCCGAGGCCGTCGGTGTAGGGGCTTGTGAGATGCTGCTGCCAGTCGAGCCACCAGAAGTCGACGCCCTGCCGCTCAAGCGGGCGGAGGAAGTTGTTCGCGAAAGCCTTATAGAAGTTTTTGTCTTCAAGTTGCCAGGGAATCGTGCGGGTTGTGTCGGCATCGAGCCCCATGTCGGCAGCCATGCCGGGGAATATGTCTTCAGAAGAGTCCACCCCCATGGCCGGATGCAGGTTGAGCGCCAGATGCATGTTGCTGTCATGTATATCCTTGAGCAACTTTGTCGGGTCGGGTATCAGGTTGGTGTTCCAGCTCCATCCGGTCCATCCCCCGCGCCCGTTTGATTTTTTCGGGTCGGGATCTCCGTTCCAGTGCCAGTCCATGTCGAGAATGAGCACATCGGTGTTGATGTCGTTCTCTTTGAGATTCCTGATGATGTTGCGGTAATCGTCGGCGGTGTAATTCTCATACTTGCTATACCAGTAGCCGAATGCATAGTCGGGAGGGAGCGGCATTTTACCGGCGATAAGGGTGTAATCGTTCAGTGCGCGCTTGTAGTCGTGGCCGTAGCCGAGAAAATAGAGGTCGAGAGCCTCTTTGTCGTCGCGTGGAGCCACCTGGTCCACCCCTGTTTCATCGGGAACCAGTGCAAGCGAGCGGCTGCCGTCGGAGCGCACGCATTGCGGCGAATCGTCGATTACGGCCCAGCCAGAGCGCGAAATCAGTCCGTTTTCAAGCTGTGAGCGGTAACCGTCGCCGAAGCAGCGGTCGAGTGTGCGGCATGTGCCTTTGAGGTTCTTGCCGTCGCCCTGTCCGGGGAACCATGTCACGGGGCGCCCGTTGAGCTGCATGGTTATGTTGAGGTTGCCGGGAGGGTTGGGCTCGAAATATGGATTGGTGCCCTTGCGGTATCTCAGTTTCAGCTTGTCGGTGTTGATGTACAGGAATTCATCGTCTTCCGACTTGGTGAAATGTGGCACCGGCAGGTTGCGGTTCACTACGGTGAATGTGGCGCGGTCCTCGAACTGTTTCGAAGGGCTGTATTCCACGCGGATCATCTCGGGAGTGAGCACCGTGAAGCGCACCGCTCCTTCGGTCACCACCGCGTCGGGGTTGGCCACCGGGTTGAGTTCGGCGCCAGCGAGGGTGACACAGGTCGAAATGGCTGCAAAGATGTTGAGCAAACGTTTCATTGAGAGTTATGTTGGATTTAATTCTATTGGCTTGGTAAAGGATGTTTATCGGGCGCCTGAGGCGCTGATGCGGGCGGCAAATCCGCCGCCGGGAGCGAGATGAACGTCAAGGGAGCTGGTCGGCGAAACCGTCGCGGTGATGCGTCGGTAGTCGTTGCCGTTGCGGTGAGCGTTGGCTCCGTCGGTGAAAAGGGTGATCTGCGCGCCGGTGTTGAGGTTAAGCGGCGCGAGGTCGACTGTAAGGTCGCGCGCGGTCCAGTTGGTGATTCCTCCGATAAACCAGTCGCTCCCTTTTCGGCGTGCCGTCACGACGTATTCACCCATCTTGGCGTCGAGCACCCGTGTCTCGTCCCATACGGTGGGGACCGATGCGATGAAGTCGGTGCATTCCTGCTCGCGGCGGTAATTGCTGGGTGAATCGCAGAGCATGTTGAGAGGAGAGTAGAGCACCATGTATAGTGCCAGCTGGTGGGAGCGTGTTCCGGGTGCCATCGGCTGGCTGTGGATGGGGCGGAAATTGTGGCGCACGGCATTGACCATGGCTCCCTGAGTGTAGTCGAGCGGCCCGGCAATCTGGCGCAGGAAGGGGAGCATGGTGTCGTATTGGATTATGTCGAAATCGTCCATTTCTGTCCATTTCACGTTTTCGAGGCCGTTTACCCCCTCGACGTTGAGCACGTTTGGCCAGGTGCGGTTGATTCCGGCCGGTTTGTATGACCCGTGCAGGTCGAGCACCAGATGATAGCGTGCGGCGGTTTCGGCTGCACGGTGGTTGAAGGCAGTCATGAGCTGGTCGTCCCGGTCCTCGAAGTCGACCTTGAACCCCTTGACCCCCATTCCGGCATAGTGCTTGCAGACCTTTTCGAGGTCGCGCTCGAAGGCGCGGTAACCTGCCCACAGTATTATGCCCACATTCTTCGCGGTGGCGTAGGATATGATTTCTTTGAGGTCGATGTCCGGATTGAGGATAAAGAGGTCCTCACCCTTGCCTGCAGCCCATCCGTCGTCGAGAATCACATATTCTATGCCGTTTTCGGCGGCGAAATCGATATAATGCTTGTAGGTGGGGGTGTTGATGCCGGCCTCGAAGTCAACTCCGGTAATGTTCCAGCTGTTCCACCAGTCCCAGGCCACTTTGCCGGGCTTGATCCATGTGGTGTCGGCGATGCGCGACGGAGCCGCCAGCAGATAACTCAGGTTGGTGGCTGCGATGTCGCTGTCGGTCCCGATGACGAGGATGCGCCAGGGGAATGTGCGCGCCCCGTCCACACGGGCTATGTAGTCGGCGGTTTCGGTCACAACACCCTCAATGTTGTTATATCCCCCGTCGACAATTTTTGTCGGGTAAGGCGCATGTTTCCCCTTGAGGGAGTTGGTGCCGTCGGGGTTGTAGAGATAAAGCCCCGGATAATCGTTCAGGTCGGTTTCTGTGATTGCGACGGTCACGCCGTCGGCATCGACCGAAAGGGGGAGGAACGCCAGTCGGCGCGGGTTGAGCCCCGACAGGGGACTCACGGTGTAGCGGTTTTCAAAGGAGTTGAAGAACTGCGATTGCATGTCGTCGTCGCTGCCGGTGCGCACATAGGGCACGCTGACCGTATAGTCGGCGGGGAAATTGAATTCAGCCTGTTCGGCGGTTATCTCGTAGGGTTGTTTGCGTGTGCTTGCGAAACGATAGGCCACACCGTCGTTGTATGCGCGGAATTCAACACTCCAGTCCCCCTTCATGCGCAGGGTGAGGGCGTTGTAATTGTCGGCCATTGTGGCCGACTGTGAAAACGGGCTCTCGACAATGCTTTCGTTTGACCGGCGCACGGCTTTGGAAACCCTGCTGTCGGTGCCCCATACGGTGCCGTCGCTCAACGTCATCGAAACCGGCGACTTGGCAAGCACTTCGCGTCCGTCGTAGCTCACGGAATAATTCAGCTCGTCGCCGCAATCAATGTTGGCGGTGATGTTGCCGGAAGGGGATTGCAACCTGTATTCTTTCGCCGAAACACTATTGATGCACGGCTGCGACAGGACAATAAGCGCACAAAGGTGGATCGCTCTCATTGAGTGTGGATTATGATTGGTTTGGGTGGTTGTTTAATTATCGGTTGATTTTAGTTCCAGCGTGTGGCCGGTGTCTTCAAGTTCAAAGATTCTGGCTCGTTCTGCACCGAGCGGACTGTTGGGCTGGTGTAGGATTAGCCTCAGGCCGCCGTCAAGGGTCTTGAAAATCATGCCATGGCCGCCGTTCTTCACAAACAGGGGTTTCTCCTGCTGGCGCCAGGGACCTCTGACACTTCCTGTGACGGATTCGGCAATGCCGATGGCATAATCGCCGTTGCTGAAACTCGACCAGATCATGAGCAGTTTTCCTGTTTTGGTGCGGTAGAGGTAGCAGCCGTCGGTGATGTAGCCTTTCGGCAAGCCTGGCGAATGCTCTATTCCGGTCGACCAGCCGGGAGCGGAGCCGCAGAAGAGGGTCTGCGGTCCGGAGGCCATTGCCGACAGGTCGGGCGTAAGTTCCACGGCCTCCATTGTGCCGTCGTCGGTCTGCACCCATTCGTGGCAGAATACCATGTAGGGTTTATTGTCCTCGACCCACAGGGTGCCGTCGAGGGCCATCCAGTCCATAGGGGTGGTGACGAATTGGCTGAACGGTCGGAACGGCCCTTCGGGAGTGTCGGCATGGAAAATCTGGGTGCCGCGCCATCTGTAGGGGTACCATCCCTCTCTCCGCTTCTTCCACTCTATGTCGCTGTTGATGGTGGCAAACAGATAGTATCTGCCGTTGTACCGGTGAACTTCAGGGGCCCATACCGTTCCGGTAAGGCCATTGTCGTCGGGGATGCGCATCACGGTCTGTGGGCCGTTCCAGTTTTTCAGGTCGCGGCTGGTGAACACTTCCACACCTCCGCGCACCGTGCCGCCGGCCATGATCGAGTCGGCGGTCCGGTACATGTAGTAGATCTGTCGCGCGCTGTCGGTGAGGATGAATGGGTCGCGTATGTTTATGTCCTCGATGTTCAGGGCAAACGCCGAACATGCGAAGCCTAAAAGGGCCATAAAGCTGATGTGACGCTTCATGTTGTGATGGAGTCTTAATTGTTAAGGATATACTCTAAGGACTGAAGGCTGCGGCTGTCGGGTCCTACCATGATTTCAAACGCGCCTGGTTCGCACACGTAATTCAGCCCGGCATCGTAGTATCCGAGCATGTCGGGGGTGATCCTGAAGGTGAGTGTTTTTGTCTCGCCCGGTTTGAGTGAAACCCGCTGATAAGATTTCAATTCCTTTACAGGCCGTGCAATCCGTGCAATCTTGTCACGGACGTACAATTGCACGATTTCTGTTCCTTCAACGGCGCCGGTATTCCGAACGCTTACGCTGACCTCATTGCCGTTGATTCCGGCTGTGCCGTATTCAAAAGTGGTGTAGCTGAGGCCGTAGCCGAATGGGTAGAGGGGCTCGTTGCTTATGTCGATGTAGTTGCTGCAATAGCGGTTGAACACACCATCCTCCGGGTCGGGATGACTTGGCATGAGATGATTGTAATATAAAGGAATCTGTCCTGCGGAGCGAGGGAATGTCGCGGTGAGTTTGCCGCACGGGTTTTTGTCGCCGAACACCACATCCGTGATGGCCTCGGCCGCTTGCGACCCGCCGAACCATACATTCAGGATTGCAGGGACATTGTCGTTTTCCCAGTCAAGCACAAGGGGACGGCCGGTGAACAGCAGCAGCACTACCGGTTTGCCGGTGGCTACGAGCTTGCGCAGCAGCTCGCGCTGTGTGTCGGGGATTGTCAGTTCTGCGCGCGAAGCCGATTCGCCGCTCATGTCGGCGCATTCGCCCATTGCAGCTACGATGACATCGGCTCTTGCAGCAACGGCCAGGGCCTCTTTGTGCAAAGCGCTGTCGTCGCCATGTTCAAGCTGTCGTTGTCCGGCGGCATTGCGCTGTGTGGTCTCGTCACGGTATATATTTGAGCCACGTGCATAGATTACCTGTGCATTATCGCCTACTGCATCTTGGAATGCCTGCAACAGCGATCCGTGCTTTTTCGGGGCGGCAGTAGCCACTCCAGCATCCGCACATATTGTTTCCGGCATCAGCCAGCGGTCCGATCAAGGCTATCTTCCCTTTTTTTTTGGCCAGCGGAAGCAGTGATGAGCTGTTTTTAAGCAGCACGAAAGTCTCGGCGGCAATCTCGCGCGCTGCAGTGCGGTGGGCCTCGTTGTACATGTCACGGTCAAGGCGCTCGGGCTTGCAGTATTTATATGGGTCGTCGAACAGGCCGAGCCGCATTTTGGCTTCAAGGACACGACGGCAGGCCTTGTCTACCAGAGCCTCGTCAACGTCGCCGCGTTCCACAGCGTCCTTCAGTGTGTTGAAATACAGTCCCGACACCATGTCCATGTCGGTGCCAGCCTTGAGTACGAAAGCGGCGGCATCTTCCCTTTCCGAAAGGCCGAATGTCGAGATTTCGGAAATGGAATTAAAATCGGATACGGTCATGCCGTCGAATCCCCATTGCTTGCGCAACACGTCTTCAATGAGCCACCGGTCGGCAGTGGCCGGCATGCCGTTGATCAGATTAAACGAGGTCATCAGAGAGCCGCAGCCGGCTTCGACGGCGGCTTTAAACGGCGGCAGATAGTAGTTGATCATCCTCTGCAGGCTCATGTCGACTGTGTTGTAGTCGCGGCCACCCTCGGCAGCGCCATAGAGGGCAAAGTGCTTGACGCAAGCCATCATTGTGCTGTCCGATTTCATGTCGTCGCCCTGATAGCCACGTATGTATGCTTTGGCGATTACGCTTCCGAGATAGGGGTCCTCACCGGAACCTTCGGCGATGCGCCCCCACCGCGGGTCGCGGCATATGTCGACCATTGGGCTGTAATTCCAGTTCACACCGTCGGCCGTGGCCTCGATAGCCGAGATGCGGGCCATCTTCTCGATGGCAACTGTATCCCACGAGCACGATAGGGCGAGAGGAATGGGGAAAACCGTCTCATAGCCGTGGACAACGTCGGCTCCTATAAGCAGCGGTATGCCGTGCGGTCCATGCTCCACTGCAAGATGCTGAATTCGTGAAACCGATTCGACGCCTTTCACGTTAAAGACACCGCCGATTTTGCCTGTGATGAAAAGGCTGTCGCTACCCTGGTCCTGTGTCGTTCCTGAAATAATATCGCCGCCTACCAGCAGATTCAGCTGACCCAATTTTTCTTCAAGGGTCATCTTGTCAAGTAAATTGTCTATAAAACGGTCTTCCGCCGACGTCTGTGTGCAGGAAAGCAGTGCCAGCCCGGCGCCGATAACGAATAGTTGATGTAAGAGTTTCATTTTCAGGCAGAATGTTATATGGGAGTGAGCGTTGTTTTGGGGTATGGTGTATTTTGAAAAATGTGTAATGCGCTTCGCCTCAGCAGAAGCGAAGCGCATTAGATGAAGAAACTGACCGGTTGATGTGCGGAGAGAGTCCGGAAGGTGATTATCGGGTTAATTTTACAACCTTGCAGCCGTGACTGGGAACCGTGGCTTCGAATGTGCCGGAAACGGTGCCTTCGTCGGCATGGAGCCAAAGGTCGCGCACTTTGAATTCCCCATCCAGAGCCATGTCGGCAAGTGCTACCGTCATCTTTTTGCCGGATTCCTCGCGGTTGAACATGGCCAGCACCACATCGCCGTTGCTCATGGTGCCCCACCATATGCAGCTTCCTTCGCTGTTGACAACATCCGACAGGGGTTTGCCCACGAAGCCGTCGGTGTTGAGAGCCAGGAGCTCTTCGTTGGTGTAGAATCTGTCAAGGTTCCCGATCGTTTCAGGTGTGTCGGCTATAGCCACGGGGCCGCCTGCAATGAGCTGGAGCGACACCTGCGAGCGGCGCTCGTCGTCGGAGCTGCATCGGTTAAGGCGCAGGAAGTCGCCGTCGAGCAGAATCTTGCCTTTGCCACCGATATGGCTCCAGTGTGCGAAACCGTCCATCTGGTTGTCGGCATATGGCCATCTGTCATAGATTTTGCCCCGGTTGAACGACGAGAAGTGGTGCCATCCGCCGATGTTTGTGTCCTGCACGATGCGTGTCATGTTGCAGTATTTGCGTTCAAATTCGGCGTCGTTGTAGAGTTCGGGCATCACGATTGAAGTGAATATGCCGTATTTTGTGGCCGATTCGCATATGTAGGCGAGGCCGCGTTCGTAGCGTTCGCGTCCGTAGCCGCAGGTGACGGGATAGTCGCGGCCGGGGTCTCCGTCCTCATACCAGCACATGAAGTCCATGCGCACGAAGTCCACGCCCATGTCGTGGTAGTGCTTGAACCATCCGTCGATATATTCGCGTGCTCCGGGATGGTCGGTCACGAGCCATGTGAAGTCAGGACGGTCGGTGACCTGGGGATACAGCACCTTGTCCTGCGGATTGCGTGTGAGCGAGCGCAGGGTGTAGTTCGTTCCGGGCACTTTGCTGTTCAGGTTTCCTTTGATCCACAGGGGGTTGTCGTAGACACCCACGCGCAGCCCTTTTGCCTTGGCGCGTCGCACGAGTTCTTTGAGCGGCATTGAGCCGTAGTGCGACATGTAGATGCCGCCGTCGCGTGCGAGCTGGGGCAGGAAGCCGTCGGTGCAGATCATGTCGTAGCCGTAGGGCTTGAATTTGGTGGCCATCATGTCGATAACTGCGTCCCACTCGTCCGAGCTCAGGTCCATCTGGTCGTATGGAACGCCCTCAAGTTCCCAGGTGCGGGCATATTCGTAGATGGTCCAGTAGAGGGGAGCTTTGTAGTTGTGTATGTCGCCTGGCACGGGAAGTGCGGGCAGTTCGGGGGCTGGAGGCTCAGGCAGAGGTTCGCCTTCGTCTTGGGAATTGCCGTCGGAGCAGGCCGTGGCGACCAGTGTGGTTGTGCAGAGCAGTGCGGCAATAAAGAATTTGCTTAAAATAGAGAATCTTGTCATGTTGTTCATTTCATTGTATTGTCTGATGGGCATCCCTTGCCCCGGCATGTGATGCCGGAGCGGGGAAACCTCATGGGAAACCTAAAACTAACCTTAATCAGTTATCGGAAGCTCTCTGATTCATTCCCGGAAATCAGTACCCGATGGAATCAATATCCGAGGAATGTCGTGCTCAGCGTCCAGTTGCGCAGGTCGAAAACCAGGCGATAGTGTCCGGCGTTCTTTACAGACCATTTGAGGTCCTCGCCTCCTGAATAGAGCTGGAAGGGCTCGACGTTGTCGGCTTTGCTTATGGGTGAGCCTGCAGTGAGAGGCCGCACGCAAGGCGAGTCCCAGTTGCCTGGTGTGAGGTAGGCTTTCAGTTCGCCCTGCGAAAGGTTGCCGTCGTAGATGAACACGAGCGGGTCTTCGTCGCTTACGTCAAGAAGGATCGGCTTGTCGATGTTCCACACTGCCGGGGTGGCGTCGCCCACGATGTAGAGGGTGGAGGTCTTGATGGGGATATTCCCGTCGATCACGATTATATCTTTCTCATCTTCGCAACTTGCCATGAAAATCCCCATCAGCATTATTGCGATAATCGCTGTGAATTTGTATATCTTCATTTTGATATCAGTTTAGAGTTCAGAATTACTCTTGTCATTTGTAGCCCGGGTTCTGCACGAGTGCGGCGTTGGTAGTGATCTGCACGCGGGGCACGGGGAAAATCTTGGTGTGGTCGTCGGCATCGGGCTGTTTGTCCCACCATTTGCCTGTGTTGAATTTCCCGAAACGTATCAGGTCGATGCGGCGGCGTCCTTCGGCCAGGAATTCACGGCCCCATTCGTCGAGCATCTCGTTCATGTCGAGCTCCACATTCCCTTCGGGCTGATAGAGCACCTGCTTGTGCAGGTAGGAGGGATAGTTGCGGCGGCGCACGCTGTTGAGAAGTTTACCCGCACCGGTGGCATCGCCTTTGCGGAGTTTGCACTCGGCAAGCGTATAGATTATCTCCGGCAGGCGAATTTCGGCGAAATCGCTTTCACCGGCTCCCGGGTCGTTGTTGCTGTACATGGGATATTTCACGGTGTACCAGCCTGAGTTGTAGTCGCCGGTGGTCATGTTGCTTTCGGACGAAGTGAGCCATTTGTCTTCCTTGGTGTAGTGGAACTGACCCACGGCATCGCGGATGCACAGGTCGTAGGGCATTTCAGGGGCTTTAAGTTTGCGCGATACGCCGTTCTGTTTGTATTCAAGGTAGCCATAGAGGAACATTCCTTCGCGTTTGCCTCCTCCGAGGTTCCTGTATTTCGCCAGGCGCACGTCTCCGTTATACTTGCGGAACTTCTGGATGGTCATGCCAAGCTCATAGTCGTAGAGCTTGCCGGTTGGGTCGTAGCTCGGCGAGCATACGAATTCACCGTTGTGTCCGCCATGTTTTACTTTGGCGTCGTCGAAATAAAGTTCGGAATATGAGGGCACGCCCCAGTTGTAAAGCTGGTTATAGTGCCAGCTGGTATAGTTGCATGAACCGGAGAAGAAGAACACCAGCTCGTCGCAGTTGTCGTTGTCGGAATCGAACGGGGCATCCCAGCGGTCGGCCACCTTATATGCGCCGTAGACGCCGTCGACTATGTCCTGAGCCACCTTCTCGCAATCGGCAAGACGGTCGACACCGATGTATTCCTTTGCGTTGAGATACAGGCGTACAAGCAATGATGCCGCGCCGGCCTGAGTCCACATGTTGGCGTATTTTGACCCGCTGCCGAGGCTTTCTTTCTTATACAGAAGCGGGATGGCAGCTTTCAGCTCCTCCTCGATGAAGTTGAAAATCTGCTCAGGGGGCACCTGCGAGAGCGTGTTCTGCGACTGGTCGTCGTAGCTTACGCAGAACGGGACGTTGCGGAAGGCATCGAGCAGACGGAGATAGAACCAGCAGCGCAGAACCCTGTTCTGCATCTTGAGGGAGTTCCATTCTTCCTCTGCGAATCCGAATTGGTCGGGGTCGAGCTCGTTAAAACGGTCGATGGCGAAGTTGCATTGACCGATGCCGGCGAACTGCGAGTCCCATTCGTCATGCACATGGCGCGAGATGTCGGGTGTCCATGTGTGGTAGTGGAACTGTCGCCAGACACCGCCGTCGTCCCAGCTGCCGTCGCGGCGGGGAATTATGAGCTGGTCGGCAGAAAGCTCGTTCATTCTGAAGCGCGGCACAATGGTCCAGTAGCCGTGCTCGAATGCGCGGAACGCCATTGAAATCACGTCTTCTCTCGTGTTGAAGTAGTTGTTGGAGCTTACCTGGCTGTAGACGGTTTCGTCAAGATCGGTACACCCCGGCAGGGTCAATAAGGCCATTGCCAGCCCTGCAAAGTATTTATATGGTTTCATTTTTAATTGACCTTGGTATTACTCAGATTAGAAATCAAGCTGCACACCCAGTATGAACTGGCGGGTGGTGGGATAGTAGCCACGGCCGCCGTGGGCTCCCGGAGTCAGGCCGTTGACCTGGAAATTCGAAGGATCCATGCCGCTGTACTTTGTGATGGTGAACACGTTGCGTACGGTTCCGTAGACGCGGAGCGAATCCATGAACCTGACTTTGGGCAGCGGCAGGGTGTAGCCGAGCGTAAGCTGGTCAAGTTTGAAATAGTCGCCGCGTTCCAGGAAGTAGTCGCTGACAATCGGGTTCTGTGTCGACGATATCAGCTGGTTCTTTCCGTATGCTTTGCGGAGCGTGTTGCCGGTGAAATTACGGGTGCCGTAATAGAAATCGTGGATGTTGAAGATGTGGAATCCGAATGCACCACGGAAGAACAGCGACAGGTCGAAATTCTTGTAGCGGAAGTTGTGGCCCATGGAGAGGGTGAATTTGGGCAGACCGTTGCCTACATACTGGCGGTCGGCCTCTGTGCCCTGGATGCCTTTGATGATGTCGCCGTCCTTGTCGTAGATCAGCCATTCGCCTTCGGTGGTGATGCCGGCATATTTGAACATGTGGAATTCACCTATCGAGCGGCCTTTCTCGATGCGCTGGATGGGGATGTTGGGATACGGGTTCTCTGTGTAGGCCACGTCGTAGTAGTCGTTGCCGACGAACTCGGAGTTGCTGAAGTCCACGAATTTGTTCGACTGTGTTGTGCCGATGAAATTCATGGTGTAGGTGAAATCGCGTGTCTGCACGGCATTGAATGTGATGTCGAACTCGAAGCCCTGGTTTCGCATCGTTCCCACGTTAACATAGGTGTGTGTGAATAGATAGGGGGGCATAGGCACACGGTAGTTGCCCAGAAGGTCCTGCTGGCGGCGGTGGAAGTAGTTGAACGAACCGTAGAGCCTGTTGTTGAACAGTGAGAAATCCAGACCCACGTTCCAGTTCTTGCCTTGCTCCCAGTGGAGGTCGGAGTTGACGTTCTTGCCGGGACCCCACACTCTGATCCACTGTCCGTTGTAGTAGCTGTAGCCAAACGGGCCCATGGTGTCGAGCGACAGGTAGTTGCCGAACTCCTGGTTACCTGTCACACCGAAGTCGGCGCGGATTTTCAGGTCGTTGAGCCATGACGAGGTGCCCTCCATGAATTTTTCCTTGGAGATGCGCCATCCGGCCGAGACTGCGGGGAAGTTACCCCATTTGTGGTTTTTACCGAACTTCGACGACCCTTCGTGACGCATGGATGCCGTGAACATATAGCGGCCGTCGTAGTCGTAGCTGATTCGTCCGAAGAATGCGATGAGCTTGTTGTCTTCCTTGTAGCTGCTCATGCCTATTTCGCCCTCTTCCTTCATTCCGTCGCCGGAGCCGATGTTGTCGGCGCCGATACCGTCGTTGGCGAAATCGTAGTTCTCACAGCTGAATCCGGAATTCTGCCAGTATTGGTAGGAGTAACCTGCCATTGCGCGGAGGTTGTGGTTCTTGATGCTGATGCTGTAGTTGGCGATCCATTCCAGGCTGTGGTTACGGGCGTTGTTGGCAGTGCGCGAGCCGAAGCCTCTCTTGTTGTTGCGGAGATGCTGGTTCATTGTCGACGGCTCGGAATAATTGACGTCGTTGTTGTACTGGTGGTCTGCGAATGTCACCTGAGTGCTGAGCGACTGGCTGTATTTGGCATTCGGCATGAAAAGCGGCAGGAGGTTCAGCTTGAGTGTGCCGTCCCAGTCGAGGATTTTCTCATGGCTTTTGTTCTTTACCAGAGCCATCGACTCGAGCGGGTTGACGAAGCCGTTATGGTCGGTGAAATCATAATAGCGCCCCGGCACGTCGGTGTTCCATACCGGAGTGGTAGGATTTGCCTCTATCGCGCGGCGAAACACGTCGTTGTCGGCGAGATTGCGGTAAACAATGCGCGGAGCCACATTAAGGTTGACCGAGAACAGCCCCCCTTTGGTGGTGTGGTTGATGGAGGCGCGTGCGCCATATTCCTCGCGGTTTCCGCGTTTCTCTATGCCGTCGGCATTGCGGTAATCGGCCGTGACACGGTAGTTCGTGTTGGCTCCGCCTCCGCTTACGGTGAGGGTGTGCTGCTGCTTGAATCCAACCTGCTGCACAAGGTCGAAGAGGTCTTCGCTTGCACCGAGGTCCACGGCGGCGTCACCCGAGGGGATGCGCAGCGAGCGGTAATCGTCGGCATTCATCATGTCAAGGTCGCGGTTTGCCTTGTCCCACGACAGGGTCGTGGAATATGTGGTGTGGGTCTGGCCGTCGCGTGCGCCTTTTTTGGTGGTGATGACGATTACACCGTTGGAGCCACGGGTTCCGTAGATGGCCGAAGCCGCACCGTCCTTAAGGACGTCGAATGATGCGATGTCGTTGGGGTTGATGTTAGTCAGGCTTGCACCAGGCACACCGTCGAGCACAATCAGCGGGCCGAGGCCGGCCTCGCGCGACGACACGCCTCGAATCTGCAGGCTTGCAGCCGAGTTGGGGTCGGCGGCCGCGGTGTTCACAACCGAAAGGCCCGGGACTTTTCCCTGGATAAGCATCGACACGTCGGTGGCTGCAACCGACTGGAAGTCCTTTGCGCTGACATGCGACACGGCCGATGTGAGCTCTTTCTTGTCGATTGTGCCGTAGCCGATCACAACCACTTCGTCGAGCATCTGGGTGTCTTCGGCCAGAACCACGTCGAGTTTGCCTGCCCGGGTGATTTTCTTTTTCTCTGACTTGTAGCCGATGTATGAGAACTCCAGGCGGCTCCCTTCCGGCGCTTCTATCTCATAGTTTCCGCCGATATCTGTGGCCATGCCTGTGGCTTCCCCTTCGACTTTAACCGATGCGCCGATCAGGGGCTCCCCTTTTGTGTCGGTTACTGTGCCGACTACTTTTATCTTGTTACCTTTGGAATCCTGTTTCTGTTTATTTGTTGTCTGGGGGGAAGGTGACGCTTGTTTGAGGGCAATTCGGTCTTTATTGATCACATAGCTGATGCCGTGAGCCGGAAGCAGCTTGTCGAGCACGGATTTCACCTTTTCGTCCTGTGCTTTTACAGATACGTTCACATTGACGTTAACCGTCTCCTTGCTGTAGAAGAACCGGTAGTCGGTCTGTTTCTCTATCGAGCGCAGAACGCTTTCAAGTGAGACGTTACTGACATCGAGTGTCACTTTGTTGTCGGCCGCGTAGCCTGAGGCTCCGATGCAGAGCAGCAGCAAGACCAAAAGGGGTCTTAACGCCGTGCCCAACCGGTGGCGGCAATTGATAGGTATTACATTTTCCATATTTATAAAAATGATTGGTATTTTCGAGGTAAATGTTTTAAGGTGTGTTAGGGCTTGTTAGCGCTTGTTTACATCCGTTCTACTTCAATAACACTTTACTTCAAAAAAACCACATCGCAAAGTGATAAAAAATAAGATTAAAGAAATTTTTGTTAAAACCGCTTGCTAAATATCACCGTATAACATATTTTTGCCAAAAATTACGTGCCATGGCAAACGAAGAATTAAAAAACGATGCGCTATTGGTGGCTGCCCTCAAATTCGACAGCCACGAGGCCTTTGTAAGAATTTTTCGTCGGTATTATGCAGACCTGGTCCGTTTCTCAGCGCGTTTCATCCCCGATAAAAGCACTTGCGAGGATATTGTGCAGGAGGCGTTTATCAAGGTGTGGACCAACAGGAAGAAGCTTGAGATAGACACCTCTATCCGCTCCTACCTCATCGCGCTTGTACAGAATCTCGCCCTCAACGAACTTCGGCACATGAAGGTCAAGATGTCGTATGAGGAGATGAACCGTGGAACGATTCTCTCGCAGTCGCCCGATGAGCATATGTTTTTCACGGAACTGTCTGATGCCTATGAGGCTGCGCTGGCACGGCTCGAGCCGGAAGTTCGCGAGACATTGATGCTCAGCAGGCAAGAGAAGCTGAAATATTCAGAGATTGCCAGGCGCCTCAATATATCCGTGCGTACGGTAGAGGCGCGCATAAGCAAAGCCCTTAAATTCCTTCAACAGAATCTGCAGGTCTACAAGATCTGGATAATAGCTATTCTATCTGCCCGTAATCTCCTATAATATACTGACATGAATCACATTGGTAACGATAGCACGGATATCGGCATAATCATTGCCCGCTATTTCGACGGTAGCGCCACGCCGGATGAGATTGACCGGCTGCGGAAATGGATTGAACTGTCCCCCCAAAACAAGAAGCTGTTTTTTGAGCAGCAGGACCTCTGGGAGGCGTTGAACCCGGCGTTTGAAGTTTCCGACAGTGATGTTGATAAGGCCGAATGGAAAGTGCTGGCAAAGGCCGGCATAGTGCCCCGTGGTTCCGGATTTATAAGAAAACTGGTAGTGTTCTGGTCAAGGATCGCGGCAGTGGCGATTCTGCCGCTGCTTGCCGTCACGATATATTTGCTGATCAGCAGGTCAGGCGATGCCGTGAGCCAGAATATAACGCTCTCGACCGATTATGGATGCACCAGTAAGGCGTCCCTACCCGACGGCACCGTTGTGTGGCTCAATGCCAACAGCAATCTGGAGTATGCGCAGGATATGAGTGGCGACAGCCGTGATGTAAAGCTTCACGGCGAGGCTTATTTCAAGGTTCATGCCGATGCATCGCACCCGTTCAATGTCCACACGCCGTATATGTCGGTTACGGCAACCGGCACGGAGTTCAATGTCAACGCTTACGACAGGGATGCTTCGGTTACTTTGGCGGAAGGGAAAGTGGAGGTCGCCGACAGCGGTAACCGCGTGTCGCTGCTTCCGGGCGAACATCTGGAAATAAAGGATGGATGCCAGACCGTAAGCAAAGGGGTTGACCTCGACCGGTATTGCGCATGGCGCAATGGCGTGCTTGTTTTCGAGGACGATTCAATCTACCGCATCTGCCGCCGGCTGGAGCAGATTTATAATGTTGAGTTTGAAATCGACCCACGCCTGAAGGACCGCACCTTCCGCTTTATGTTGAAGGGGGAGAATCTCGGCGAGATAATGAATCTTTTCCAGCTTACGGCCCCGGTTGTGTGCGTGTCCGATAACAGCAATGGTCTGACGGCCGATTCGGTAGGCGCACGTCAGGTAATCCGCATCATGCCGCTATGAGCATGCCCCTACCGCATCATCACTTGCTACATGGCAAACGAGGATTACCCCGAGTCCCTCAAACTCGAAATCATCCACGCCATCGATGACCAGCCAATCGGCATCAACGAATGATGAGTTATTTCCAAAATGGAAACTACCTCTTTTCATGGGATACTCCAGGCAAAATGAGGAAAGTGAGTATCATGCAAATTATACATAATACTTTAGCTATATACGGACTATCTCATTGATTCTATTTCTAAGAACCGTTCTTTTGCGGTGATGCTCAGCAGCATATTGCCGTCAACATCCTCGTCGCCCACATTCTGATGATTGCCGAAAACCGTATCGAAGAAAAGGACACGAAGGTCAAAGTAATCGCTGACCCACCTTATCTGCAAGAACAATTGATTTTAACTAGGGTCGGTTGACACCGCGTTGACACGGGTTGAAATCAAAAATCGCAAGTGATTTATTTTCAATCACTTGCGATTTTTTGTGGTGCCCAGAACAGGACTACTGATATTAAATTCAGATATTTTCAAATACATTTTAAATATGCTGAATATTAGGTTTTTAAAGCAATGAATTATTCATTTGGATTTCTTTCAATGTAAGAAAAAGTACGATTTTGCACGTAAAATTGCACGTAAAATTTATTCGTTGTATCTTTGCGGTGTAAAACCTTTATACTCTCCTAAAGATGGCAACATTTAGATTTGAACTCGACCATAAGCCCACAAGAAATAAGACTTACAATCTTTATCTTATGGTCACGGCTGCCGGCAAACGTACAAAGAAGAACAGGCATCCAGCTGAAGCGCATTGATGATTTCAATCCTCAGTGCAAGGGGAACAATTGGATTAGAGCGAATGTTCCCGAGGCAAAGGTTCTCAATGAGCAGTTGCGTCTTATGCTTGTGCAAGCCAATGAAACTTATCAGGAATTAGCGTCGGATGGCGATGTCTCATCTGCTAAGGTTATAAAGAATCTGGATGCTGAATATGTGTCGCCGTCTTTTATGGCGTTTGCCCGAGAGCGTGCGCAGATGATTTATGATAACGGTGGATGGAGAAACTGGCGCAAGTATTGCGGTCTCATCAATAAACTCGATGCTTTTCGTAAAAAACGCCGTATGGCTGATATAACTGTCGATGACCTGACTGTTGATTTACTGACTCGTTTTGACAATTTCCTCCACAAGTGGGAAAATGAGCGTGAACCGGGGAAACTGCTACACCCTAACACAATTGAAGTACAATTCAATATACTGCGCACTCTGGTTCATCGCGCTATCGAGGTCGGCATAATGGAAGCATCGAAGGACCCATTCCTTGTGTTCAAGTATAAGGGGGTGAAGACGACGAAAGAAAAGTTAAGCGATACCGAGATGGAGCGTATTATTGCGCTTGAACTGGAGGAAGGTTCGCTGATATGGCACTGCAAGAATTATTTCCTATTCAGCTACTATTGCGCCGGGATTCGTGCTGCCGACCTGATTCAGCTTCGATGGCGTAATGTCACAGAGAATGGACGACTGCACTATCAGATGGGAAAGAACCATAAGGACCGTGACCTTGTCCTAGTCGAGCAAGCCTTTGAAATCCTCGGGCATTATCATCGTGAGGATGTGAAGCCGGATGATTATATCTTTCCTTTGCTTGACAACGAGGCGCCGTATGCAAAGTTTATCACGCAATCGGATAAGGATAGAATGAAACCTGAATTGCGACATCAACTCTATCAGCATATATCTGCAAAAAATGCGCTTATAAACAAGTATCTTAAGAAGATTGCTGAAAAGGCCGAGATTACGACCAATCTCACGATGCATATTAGTCGCCATGCTTTTGCGCACATTGCGCAGGAATCCGGAGCTGAAAGTTCTGCCATTAAGAATATTCTCGGGCACAGCAACCTCGCGACTACCGAGCGTTATATGGGTAGCTTTGACACAACAAAGACCGACAACACCCTTCGCTCGCTATTTAAAAAGAAGAAGGTTGGTGCCGATGGCCTGACCGACGAAGAACGAATTCAACAGGCGGTCGAGTTGCTGAAAGGTATGCCCCCGGAACAAATCATGGCTGTAATTTCCGCAATCAACAAATAATCATTCGCGAGTTGGCAAATAGCGTCTGTCGAGCTTTAGCTCGGTGCGCGATTCCGAAGGAAATTTGACCAACCGACAAATAATCAGTAAATTTGCACTCTAAACAACAACGATATGCCTCTGACTAAAGATGAAATAAGGTCGCTGCTGGGCGACATAGAGAATGAGCGCGTAGAGCGCACATTATCCACCGACAACACCAAGAAGATGTCGGAGGCAATCTGCGCGTTTGCCAACGATATCCGTAACACAAAGAAACCTGGCTATTTCATGATTGGCGCCGATGATAATGGCAAACTCGATGGGCAGACGTTCACCGATGAACAGCTTCGTTCCTATGCCGGGCTTCGCAATTCCGGGACAATACTTCCACCACCCGCCATGATGGTCTATAAAGAAACTTTTCCTGAAGGAGAGATTGCCGTCATAGAAGTTCAGCCAAGTGAAGATACTCCAGTCAGGTACAAGGGTGTGATTTGGATTAGAATCGGAGCCAGAAAAGCCGAGGCGAATACGGAAGAGGAACGAATTTTGACCGAGAAAGGACAGATACATAGCTCTTCTTTCGATGGTCGTCCGTGCCGTGAGGCCACGATTGATGACATTGACGTGGAACTGTTCAATAAAGAGTATCTTCCGAAAGCCGTTTCACCCGTAACATTAGCCAAGGATAAGCGCACGCCAATTCAGCAGATGGCGTCATTGCGTCTGTTTGACACTCGTTTTAATTGTCCCACCTATGCCGGAATCCTATTGCTGGGACACGATCCTCAGTATTTCATTCCGGGGGCATACATTCAGTATGTTAGGTTTGCCGGGACTACCCGCGCAACCAAGGTATTGAAGGAAAACCGTTTCAAGGGCAATCTTATTACCATGCTTAAAGAGTTGGAATATTTCATCAAGTATTCCATTGAGAACAAGCGACCGGAATTTGTCAGTGTACTCCGTGAAGAACCTCGCATAAACTATCCATGGGAAGCAATTCGTGAGCTTGCCATGAATGCAGTGATGCACAGAGCATATAACGGCAACAACTCTCCGATAAAGTTTTACGAGTACAGTGATCGCATCGAGATTGACAATCCCGGCAATCTCTACGGGAAAGTCAATTTGGAAAACTTTCCCAATGAGACAGACTACCGTAACCCCAACATTGCTGAAATAATGCTTAATCTCGGTTATGTCAACCGTTTCGGGAGCGGTGTCAATACAGTTTCAACGCTTCTTGAAGAGAACAAAAGTAATCCTGCTGAATTCTTGCTTGGCGATTATACGACCTTCAAGGTGGTTGTTCAAAATGCCGATGTCATAGAAATTGGCACCAATGACATAGCAAAATCGCCTAATGTTATAGTAAATTCCACTGAGAATAGCACCAATAATAATGGGGCTGACACCAATAGTGGCACCAATGAGAGCATAGATGGCACCAATATTAATGGCGTTGGCACCAATAGTGGCACCAATAATGATGCTCAGCGGAAAGCAGCTATAATAGAGATGATGAGGCATAATAAACGTGTCAGTGTCACACAAATATCCAGAACCTTGAATATCCCTCGCAGAACTCTATTTAGAATCATTGATATATTGAAGTCTGAAAACAGAATTAAACGTGTCGGTGATTTAAAATCCGGTACTTGGGAAGTCATTGAGTAAGTTGCGAAATCATTCCATGTATGAAACTGTGTCTGACGAGCTGAAAAGGTTGCGGGCTGAAAATGCCCGGCTACGGGCGTTGCTGGCTCAACATGGGATTGCGGCGGACGAGCCGGAGAATATGTCGCCTCGAAAGCCTGTGCTGTCTTTGGAAGAGAAGGTCACGCTGTTTCGCAGTCTATTTCAAGGGCGTGAGGATGTGTTTGCTCGGCGATGGTTTAGCAATTCAACCGGAAAGAGTGGATATCAGCCGGTATGCAGTCGGGAATGGAACCATGAGTTTTGCGACAAAAAGAAATTCAAATGCGCCGAATGTCCCAACCGCGAATTTCAACCTTTGGGATACAATGACATTTACCGTCACCTTGAAGGCAAAGAGCCTAACGGGCGAGATGTCGTTGGCGTATATGCCATTTTGCCGGACAATACCTGTAGGTTTCTATGTTGTGACTTCGATGACAAGAGCTTTGAGTATGGTTATCAAGATGATGTGAGAGCGTATGTATCTGTCTGTCGTGATTGGAATATTCCGGCGTATATCGAGCGGTCGCGGTCAGGTAATGGAGCGCATGTGTGGATTTTATTTTCGGAGCCAATTGCGGCAAGGCAAGCACGCCGGCTTGGCAACGCCATTCTGACGGAGGCAATGGAGCGAGAGGGGCGTATGTCGTTCAAGTCATACGACCGTTTCTTTCCGAATCAGGATTTCATGCCAACCGGGGGCTTCGGCAATCTTGTGGCTTTGCCGTTGCAGGGGCGAGCGAGGAAAGATGGCAACAGTGTGTTTGTCAACGATGATTTCGTGCCGTTTGCCGACCAATGGTCATATCTGCAAGGCATGAAGAAAAAATGTCAGCAGTAGAGGTGGATAGACTAGTATCGAGATATGACAAGGAGCCTCTCGGAGAACTGTCAAAATCAAGCGAGTCTGCACCTTGGGAACGGCCTCAGCCCCGACCGATGACTAAAGCGGATTTCCCAAAGAGAATTTCAATCATACGCTCATCCGGTATCTATATTGCAATCGAAAAGCTCTCGGCAAAAGCTGTCAATCACCTCAAACGGCTTGCCGCATTCAAAAATCCGGAGTTTTATGCAAAACTTGGAATGCGTCTGCCGGTCTATAATCTGCCTCGCATAATCTCATGCTCGGAGATAATGGATGATTATCTGATACTTCCCCGTGGCTGTGAAGAAGCCGCTACTGACTTTTTAAAGAGTAATGATGTTGAGGTTCGGATTGATGACAAAACCAATCCGGGGGCAAGAATTGATGTTTGGTTCAAGGGTTCGTTGTACGAAGAGCAACAACGAGCTATTGAAGCGCTGGAGGCGCATCGCTGTGGTACTCTTTTTGCAACGACGGCATTCGGCAAGACCGTGACTGCCTCCGCATTGATTGCGCAAAGAAAGTCAATACACTCATACTGGTTCACACCAAAGCTCTGCTTGACCAGTGGCGCGAACGTCTCGAAGAATATCTGTCAACCGATTTTCAACCTGAAGAGCATCACAAAGGGCGTGGTCGCCGGAAGAAATTTCAGCAGTTCGGAGCGTTAACCTCCACGGAGAACACTCTTAACGGTAAAATCGATATCGCCCTGCTTCAGTCGTGCATGAGTGATAATGAAGTCAAACCATTTGTCCGAAATTACGGCATGGTTATAGTTGATGAATGTCATCATGCACCCGCCGTTAACTTCGAACGTGTGCTCCGCGAAGTCAATGCCCGATACGTCTATGGCCTTACCGCCACACCGATTCGCAAAGACGGTCATCAACCAATCATATTCATGCAATGTGGCGAAATTCGCTATACTGCCGACTCAAAGTCACAACAGACACAGCAATCTTTTCGACGGCTCCTTATTCCACGTTTCACGTCACATCGCAATTTGAAAGCCGACGGAGGAAACTACGCACAGGTTATCGACGAACTAATCGAAAGCGAATCACGTAATAAACTGATACTCGACGACATCGCCTCAAATCTCGCCGAGGGACGAACGCCAATTATTCTGACTGCCCGCACGGCACATGTCGATTTGCTCGCCGAGGAGTGCCGCCAGATTTGCCCGAATGTCTTCCGACTCGTCGGTAACGATTCCGCTAAAACCAAGCGCGAGGTCATGGAGCAACTGAGCCTCGTCCCGGCGGATGAGCCGTTGGTAGTTGTAGCGACCGGCAAATATGTCGGCGAAGGTTTCGACCTGCCCAGACTCGACACATTGATGCTCGCGCTTCCGGTGTCATGGAAAGGAGTTATCGCACAGTACACAGGACGACTTCACCGTAACTATCCCGGCAAGAGTGAAACGCGCATATATGATTATATTGACCTCCGAGTGCCCATCTGCGATTCGATGTATCGGAAACGCCTTCACGGTTACAAAGCCGTAGGTTATTCCATAGCAATCGCGAACGAAGGACTGTTCGCCGAGCCGACAATCGAAACAATATTTGATGCCACGACCTTCGAACGGCCATTCCATGAAGACGTTTCAAAAGCTCGGCATAGCATAATCATATCGACAATCCGCTTGCGCTGGCATCGCACTCCCAAAATCATAGAACTTCTTGCTGCATCCTCACTTCGCGGCGTCAGCATCACAATTATTATTTCCGAAATCGGCCATCGCGAATCTGAACTGCAAGCAATGGGCTTCAGAATCCTCCATAGCCCAACGTACAAAATGCAATGCGCTGTCATAGACCAACGCATCGGTTGGTACGGCAGTGTGAATCTTGTCGGCCACTCCCTTGCCGACGTCAGCGTCATCCGCATGGCTACCTCTGAGTTTGCCACAATTCTCCTTGACGCTGTAGATATTCAGTAATAGACAACTGGTTATCTGGTTGGTTAGCTATCTGACCATTCTGCCAAACAGCTATGATTTCAGGACAGAAAAATTCGGTGGTCACACGACCACAGCAAGGTGTCTTTTGAGTTACCTCAAAAGGTTTTGGGTTACCCACAAAACATCCTTGCGTGGAGGGGTTGAGAACACTCCAAAGTCGTGTTCTCCATGCCGACGCCTGCGGCGCCATAAACAGTCTGCTCGCTGCGCGACGGCCAGAGAATACGGAATTTCCACGCCCTAAAACGGAACCAGAACGGAATATCGCGGAACATACCCGAAATAATTTGGAAGATTCATCCAGGCGATATTATCTTTGCGCCATTGGATCAGACATGGTGCTATTGGTGCTGGCAATAGTGTGACGTTCTAATTATAAGATTGTTAGCAATAAGATAGCCTAATGGCTACCTGAAAACTATCCGGATGGATATATGGACATGTGTCTGAATGGCCGACTGTATATCTATCCATCTGTCTATTATAACCCATTTCCAAAGAGACATCCCCAAATAAAACATATTGTCACAATGGATCCAGATTAGTCCGTAGTGGCAATCATCTCTGTGACCCTATGCGAAAATGGCTATTAAGCCGGATGGATAACTGGCTGAATGGCTAAATGGTCATTCAGCTATATATCGCAATGTCTTAATGTGCATATATCCATAGAGCCAAATAGCTGGCTGGTGAATCAACCGATTAGCCGGCTAATCGGCAGTATGTCTATCTACAAAACACTATGGATAGACGGCTCGGTCTATTCCACCGTCTGCGGATGGTTATTCCGATTTTCGGCAGTTACCGGTACATCGTGGTAAATGTTGCCAACTTTTTCTCACCTTCAAAACGATCAACAAAATGGCAAAGAAAATTGAAAACATCCCACTCCCCAAGGAAAACTCCCTTGCGGGATACAAGCCCATCGTGCCTCACTTCGCAGCTGATGATGAACCATCATCAACAGAAAGTGACAAGGCACCGAAGCTGACACGCGATGAGAAAGCCTATTCAGATCTCTTCCTGAAAGCACCCGACTCATCGAAAAGAACACGAGTCGTGTACGTTTCAGACGAACATCTCGACTGTCTGAAAGAAATGGCACGATTCCTTAAGGACGAGTATGGGACAGCCATTACCCTTAGCGGTCTTGTCTGGAACCTCCTCGAACACCACTTTAACACCTATGGCAAAACCATCGGTTCGCTGATAGACAAAAACAGACCTCAGATGCCTGACCGTTTCAAATAGCCGTTAAACATCCTCGACCAAGGCCTTCGCCAAATTACAACTTTTTTCCCATCCTGCCTTACGGCACATCAACATGAAGCACAATGAGAAACAATGAAATTTCCACCCAAAGCCACACCCCAGCAACCAGCACCGTCAATGACAATGATAATGGTACCGGAAGAAGAGTGGCGCAACCTTCATGAAACGCTGGAGCAAATCATCGACCTGATAACACGTCGCAACGCCGACGACTCCGGCAGCGAATGGATAGAATCCGAAGATGCACGTAAAATCCTCGGAGTTTCGCCAAAGACATGGCAAAACTACCGGGACCAGCGCATCATTCCTTTCTCGCAAATCGGCCGCAAAATCTACGTCAACCGCGCCGACCTCGACGCCTTCCTCCAAAAGCACCGAATTGATTCACGAAAGTAAATTCCCCTAACCCTACGGAAAAATGAGACGGCAAGCGAATATGTTATACAGCAAAATCGCTTGCTGTCTCATTTATCTTTAGTAGCTTTGCGTTCAAATTTAATAAATCAATCAATGGAGACAAAAACAAAACGACAAAAGCTAAATAGGATAAAAGCAGTATTAGCCGAAACAGGTCACACTGGAAAATGGCTCGCCGAGCAATTAGGCAAAGATCCGGTCACCGTCTCCAAATGGTGTACCAATATTTCTCAGCCAGATATTCAAACATTAACTAAGATATCAGAACTTTTAGATATAAATATTAGAGAATTGCTCGTTTCCAACAAATGAATGATATTTCTAATAAATATGTAGTTGAGAGGCTTGGGAAGAATCATGTTAGACTTCCTATGTGGTTGGATGACCTAATATATAAAAAGATTAAGGCAAGTCATCAACCTCGCAGGAGTGACATGGTGGTTCTTAATTGGGATATTGATGAGATCATTAAATATCTCGGCACATATTTTCCACGAAGTTTTGCAGAGTCTTACTGTGTCTTTACAAAATATTTTGAAAAGCATTTGAATGTTTTTGCCAACGAGACAACTCTTAATATTTTTGATTTTGGATGTGGTACGGGAGGAGATTTATTAGGATTGCTCTTCGCGGTAAAGAAAATTTGAGTATTTCGACTATAAACATCAAGGCTCTTGATGGAAATTTTAATGCATTAAGACTATTAGAGGACATATTGGAAAGATTTAAAAGTAATTATCACAAAGGCATACGTCTGGAACTAATGCCTTTAAGAATTGATGACATCTATGATATGTCAGTTATAGAACATCATATCCCGGATAATAATCATATAATCTTAATATTCAAATCTATTTGCGAGATTGCCACCCTTCGTCAATTTGAACAAAGGAATCCATATAAGCATGTGTTAGATATAATGCTCAACAAACTTACGCAAAATGGCATAATATGTTTGGCAGATGTATCCTCATTTAATGAAGAACAACAGGAATGGTTGCCAATATTGATTGATAACGCTTGTAAAGAAACTGGATCAAATGTTTGTATGAAAAACGACAATTATAATGAGGAGTTTTATGTTTCTCATTATGGCAAACAAATAGATTCTAGTAAAATATCTTGGAGAATACTTAACAACTATATGAGATGAAAAAAGATTGGATGATTAAAGAATCTGAGCTTGATGATGATCAGATCAAGGTTCTAATGGAAACCCTTGACAAGTCTTGCATCGTGGCTGGTTGCGCTGGAAGTGGGAAATCCGTTCTTGCATTAATCAAAGCACAGCGAGTTCAAAAGAATATGGTAATAACTACAAAGTTATTGTCTTCACTAAAGCCCTTTGTAATTACATGAACTCAGGAAAGCATGAGTTAGGGCTTACAAATGATTTTTACTATCATCAAGAATGGAAATACCAACGTGAAAGAAGAGGTAGATATATGGTATATAGTAGGGACGAGAATGGGAATATGATTCCATATATGCCACCAGCCGACTATATCATTGTAGATGAGATTCAAGATTTTAGTAATGAGGAAATCATTGAGTTCCTGAACGCAACTCACAAAAATTTCTTCTTCTTCGGAGATACAGCCCAATCAATCTATGAAGGTCTTAAAACAACTCTTCCTGTTGATAGGATTAGTTCTATTGTACCTATGAATATGAAGGTGAAAAATTGGGAATTATATCGTAATTATCGTCTTCCTTTGCCTGTTGCCAGGGTAGTACAGTCCGTTGGAGTAGATCTTCCACCTTTCATTGAAAGTACCTACAAAAGTAAGGAAAATGCCATCCCCAGATTCATAAAATATAACGATAATGACAGCCAGATTAAAGCTATTCATGACATTATCTCGAAGAACAGTATGACTGATGTCGCAATTCTATTGCCGGATAATAAATATGTTAAGAGTGTCTATGATAAGTTAAAGGCTTTGGGCGGAAACTACGAGGTTCGTTACAATGATAGAGAGAACTTTAGAAATAGTCAGGATAGTCTTAACTTTAGCACCACCAATCCAAAAGTAATGACATATCATAGTGCTAAAGGATTACAATTTGAGACTGTGTTCCTACCTTATATTGAGACATTTTCTGGTGATGAATCAGATAGAAAGTCCCTGTATGTGGCTATGACTAGAACATATCGTAATCTTTATGTAATGTATTCGTCGTTATTACCATCACCTCTTGATGAGATAGATTCTAGTCTATATAAGACAACTGAAATTGATGAAATAGAAGACTTGTAATTATGAAATATTATATACCAACTAGTTCTTTGAACTTTAATAATATTCTCTCAACGGAATCATTATCGCCTAAATCTTTCTATGAAAAAAGAGGATTTGGCTATTCTCGCTGGTTTTCAGTTGAAGAGAATTGTATAGCGCATCTGACTTTACTCTATGGTGCCCCTCATATGTTTACTCGCCCGAAATCTGACATTGAGGATCATCCTATGCTGATAGAAATCGATACAGATGAAGAATTCCCCGAAGTTGTTGAGGGTGTATATTATACAGATCGAACTATTTATCTTAATCCATGGCAGACAAAATTCATCTTTTTCACTGAAAAAGATAAAACAATAGCGATGTCAATGTCGGACAGTAGCTTAGAAACTAAGCTAGTTCGATTATATCAACGGAAAATATATGTTCATCAATTTGATGGTACATATCCTATAATTCAAAAGGATAGTGTTGTCCCAGTTGGTAATATAGATAAGTTGGTTGAAAAGGATTATATAATCAACAAGATGAAGGGACTTTTATATGGCTATTATATAGGCGCTAACCTGTCATCTTTAAAGGAGGATGTCCGAAAACTTGATGCACTGCGAGAAATTTTAAACATTTTCTCATCTGTATTGTCTAGTTATGATAAGGTTCCTTCAAATATTCAACGTTCAAAATTAAATGAGTTGTTTGACTACCTTGATAGTCAACAGCCAATCTATTCCGAATTAGAAAAAGAAATCGGTAGTAGGCAATTAGTGGACAGAGTTTTTTCGGTATTCAAACGACATGGCTATGTATTTACCGCCATTGATAGAAGTGAATTAATTTATGGTCTGCAAGGCGATAGTGAAAACAATAAGTCTGTAATATGGGTTAATCGTGAAATTGATCGCCAAAAGGCTTTGATGGCATCCTCACGAATTATGTTAAATCCTGATGATGCTGAAATTATTGTATCATCAAAGGATAAGGTACTTGCGCCAAAAACAATATCAGACAATCTTATGTCTAACTTGTTTGTTGGTTGGGTAAATGATGTGCTGTGCTCCAAAGCATTCAATGGTAAAATAAATTCCATTAAAGAGCTTTTATCTGACGAGATTACAAAAACAGCAAAAAATATTATTGGGGCAGAATGGGAAAACAGCCCAATCAGAACTTATCTTAACCAACTTCGTCGTCATGTACGAGGTGAAGAATTTAATCAGACTTGGGATAATGGAGTCTTGTCATCTATTTCCTCGGTTTTGATAAAAGGAGATGATTGGGAGCAACTTTTGAACTTCATGCAGAGCAAAGGTATGAATGACTATCGTATTGCTTTTGCTATGTATGGTGTCCTTAATGGTTTTGCAAATATGACTCGCGACTTTACAGATCTACTCCTAACCAAGGAATCCAGTTATCTATCAAAGGTCTATCGTAAAATGTATGGGCAGCTTTTGGGAAAGAGTATTCCTGAAACATCTGCTATTACTCCTATCAATGAGCTAAAGAAATCGGGAAATACTTATATTGATTATAGAAATCAAACAATAATCCTTCAAAATCCAGAGGAAAAAGTTCTTATTGAATGGCAAAATGAAATAAGAGAGTTTGCAGCTTCTATTATTAAGAAAGATAAGACAAAACTCCTTAAATCTCTTGAGGATGCTCTTATCCAAAATGGGACTAACAAAGACTACTTCGTTTTTATCACGATGCTTGACAACTTTAAAGGTTGGAAACCTGGTAAGAATGGACCTAGTGCTGTATGGAAAAGAATGCAGGAGCATTATGTGCCAGAGTATGACCAACGTATTGGTAAACGTGCAAAAGGGAAGACGGCAGGTCAGAAACCCACTAAGTCTGATAGGACTTTGTTTGATGGAATTATGGGTGGAATACAACATGCTGCTCAGACTGTTATGAATGCTTTGTCTAGTGAAGATAATAACGAAGATAAACCAAATGAAAAAAAGATTGTTGCAAATCAAGAAGAAAAGGCCGTGTTAGTCTCGAGAATCGGTAAATCTATACTTGAAGATGCAGCTTGGATTCAAGAGTGTGCCTCATTAATTTATGATAATCGAGCACGTCGCCAGTTCTTAGAGGACATGGAATGGTTCGTCAACAATCATAACGATACTTATGATGATAAAAAGAAGGGCATGATTAAAGGTTACTATGCGGGCCATGATAGAACTAATAATCGTGTTCAAGAACGTCTAAGGGCTTACATGGAGAATAAGGTAAGGCCGAGAAACGAAAAAATGCAGTGGCTTGCTGATATATATGCCAAAATACCAATTGGTAAAATAATGGATTATATTTATAGTGTATATGGCAACTGAAAAAGTATATATTAGAACTGACTCTGGTGAAATTGTAGAAGCTGCTACTCCTGTAATTCTTTCAGCAAGTCGCTCAACGGACATACCTGCCTTTTATGCCAAGTGGTTCTTTAACCGCTTGGCTAAGGGCTATTGTACTTGGACCAACCCCTTCAATCAACAAAAGCAATATATCTCTTTCTCTAAATGTAAGGTAATCGTTTTTTGGACAAAAAATCCAAAACCAATCATTCCGTTTCTTCGCATATTGGATGAAATGGGAATTCATTACTATTTTCAAGTAACTCTTAATGACTATACAAAGGAGGGATTAGAGCCGAATTTACCATCTGTCAAGGAGCGAATTGAGACGTTTAAAACGTTATCTAGCCTTATTGGATCAGATAGAATAATATGGAGATTTGATCCAATTCTTATCTGCTCGGCCATATCACCTCGTTCTATCTTATCAAAGATATGGCATGTAGGAAATGAGTTAAAAGGATATACTGAAAAACTTGTATTCAGTTTTGTTGATATCAAGGCATACAAAAAAGTCCAAAATAACCTTGTTAAAGAAACTTCCTTATTTACCAAAGATAATGTTGAGTCTGGAGAAGGATCTGATTCGCAACAGAATGATATTATTGATGGACTATGTAAAATAAGAGACATCTGGCGAAATGATGGATGGGATCTCACTATGGCTACTTGTGCGGAATCTTTGGATTTAGGAAAGTATGGGATAGGACATAATCGGTGTATAGATGGAGAGCTGATGGAAAAGGTTTTCGGTGAGGATAAACAACTTGTTTATTATTTACGGACAGGTAAATTGCCGGAGCCAGACCTATTTGGAGATATGCCTGAAATGCCTGAGACACAAAAGGATCTTAAAGACAAAGGTCAAAGAAAACTCTGTGGTTGCATGATAAGCAAGGATATCGGAATGTATAATACATGCCGACATTTCTGCGTTTATTGTTATGCAAATACAAGCAAAAAAGTTGTAGTGGAAAACGCGGCCAAACACGATGCTGATAGTGAAAGCCTCATAAATTAATCTAAATAGTTATGTCTGATCAAGCAAATATTTTATATAATCTTGAAGACACTACTGTCCACTAAAAATGGACGGGGTTAAAAATTAAATAAATTCGGTTCACTTGAATCACAGAGAACATTGACATTTTTGAAATTCGATTTGTCGAAGAGGTCACGCAGACTGGTCTTGTCAGTCAGCGAGATACCAAGAATCTGAAGGACTTCGTAAATGCTTCGCTCCAATTTCATGTCGTGCTGCACTATCGCCACAAGGCAATAAGTAATTATGGCACAATAGATTTGGATGCGGACGGCATTCTCGGACGTTCCCCAGAACTTCTTGATACGCAGGTGCTGTTTGATCCATTTGAAGAAAAGCTCCACGCTCCACCGATTGCGGTACAGTTCGGCTATTGTCTCGGCAGATGCCGTCAGATTGTTGGTCAGGAATATGTATCTTGTACCGTCTTCCGGATCGATGCAGACCACCTTACGAAGTTTCTCCGGGTAGTCCTTCGCGCTTTTATAAACCGTGAAGTAACCGATTGCATCAGAAACCACGTTCTCAGCAAGCCTCCGTTTCCAAGTCACAGGCTTGAACCTGACATTGGTTTTCGCCCTGACGACGAAGAATGCTCCGATGCGGTTGATGGTGTAGAGATTGCCGAAATCGTTGTAGCCACGGTCGAAGATATAATGGGCGCCGTTCTCATACGGTATCTCCGGCATAGCCTTTGAATCGTGGACTTTCGCCTCGGTAATATGCACGAAAGCAGGAACTTGAGCCTCCACGTCATAAAGTGTGTGCATCTTGATGCCACCCTTATGCTTGCGGAACTTCGCCCACTCGAACACCGACAGGCAAAGGTCGATGGTAGTTGAATCAAAGGCATAGACATGACCGTCAAGATCAAAGATTTTCTGTATCCGCCGCTTGTGTACTTCCGCTATCATGAAGAAGGCGAACTCCTCGAAGATGCGGTAGTCGCGTTGCTCGTTAGCCTTGCTAAGATTACTCCTCGTTACGGATTTTCCGATTCCGAGGTGATAGACCTTGCCTGCATGCGCTTCCAGTACGACGATGAGATCCCGAAGGCTCTCCCGGTTTGAAAGCTGTCCGAACATCATCGTAAGTAATTGATTCCAACAAGTATAACTTTTGACATACTTGTCGCCATCATACTTCGCGACTATACGATTGAACTTACTCCTGTTCAAGAACTGGGCTAATTGGGAGAAAACGAAAGGGTCTTTATGCATAACGGTCTGATTATGACCGCAAATGTAATTTGAAATCCGTTCGCTCCCAAATCGATTATAACAAATTGAATTTCAATAATTTCAAAGAGCTCTTATGATTTTTTAGTGGACACTAATGTCTTGAAGAATGTAAAAAGTCGTATAAGAACAACGACTTTTTAGATGCCGCCGTTAATGCTTTTTGGTGTTTAAAATACTGTGAGCAAGGCGAGCCTTATGGTATGTCGAATCAAAAACTATCAAGGGCTAAATCTGAAGCATGGTCTGTTCTTCGTTCATGCTCAAGAAAGTTTAAAAGTAGCAAATTATCCAAAACAACTTTTGTATACGGTACTATTTGCCCCAAACTTTTATGGCTGTATAAAAACAAATATAATCTTCGAAGAATATCAGAAGTTACGCAAAAGAAATTTGATGGTGGTCATATAATCGGTGCATTAGCACAGAAGTTATTTCCTAATGGTGTTGATGCTTCAGACTTAGACGCTGAACGTTTAGTAGATGACAAAAATTGAAATTATGCTGTTAAACATTTAATTTTCAGTCGATTAAATTTGCAAAAGTCCCTGAAATTTAGTAATTTAAAGGAAAAGTTTGGCGACTTTTCTCCATGAAAACTACTAATTCCAAGGACTTGGTCAAAGTTAACCAAATCCTCCCGATTATGCAAGAGCACTTTGGACAAAGTATGAATCTGGCACGCATAAAACTTATGGCGCTGCTGCTCCACGCACTCTGTGTTGTGCAGACTGTCAGCCTCCACAAACTTGCTGACGCGATGCCTACGGCTGTCGACAGGGATTCCAACCTCAGACGGCTCCAAAGATTCTTTTTGCCAAGTATGTTCTTGACCTTGACATCATAGCGCGTATAATTTTCTCGCTGCTTCCTGTCAAGACCGGTCTTGTGCTCAGCATGGATCGCACCAACTGGAAGTTCGGGGAGGTCAACATCAACATACTGATGCTGGGCGTGACATACAAAGGTATCGCCTTTCCGCTGATTTTCAGTCTTCTCCCCTAAACGTGGCAACTCCAGCTCGAACGAACGCAGGAAGATTATGGAACGTTTTATCCGTCTTTTTCGAGCGGAATGCATCGACTGTCTTGTGGCAGACCGCGAGTTCATCGGAAAGGAATGGACAGGGTGGCTCAACAGCCGTCGCATACGGTATTACATCCGGATACGTCAGAACTTCTGGATTGTCAAGCCATCCACCGGTGAGAGAATCCGCGCCTGGTGGCTGTTCAATGATCTGAAGGTCGGTCAGGAGAAATTCTTCCATAAGCTTTTTTTTCTTCACAAAGGCGAGTATGTCTATCTTGCCGGCAGCCGAATCAAAAACTCCGACGGTGTTCCGGAATTGCAGATTCTTATATGCTTCAACCGGCCCGAGGGCGCGATTTTGACATACAAAAAGCGATGGGAGATAGAAACGGCTTTCAGAGCCATGAAATCCTCCGGCTTCAACATCGAGGACACCCACATGCGTGATATGGAGCGCATCGCAAGACTTGTCGCGATGGTCTGCATGGCTCTCGTATGGGCGTATCTCGTTGGTGAACATAAAGATATAAATATTAAACCGATAAAGATTCTGAAACATGGAAGAAAGGCAAAGTCGCTTGTCAAGTATGGTTTGGAGGAGATTGCGACCATACTTCTGCGTCCTGCTTATACCCCAAAATTCGATGTTTTCAAATTTTTGTCATGTACTTAACGCTGAACGTGTAATTGACATGTCTCGATTTAGCCTTCCGTTTAATCTTAAACAGCAGCTATGGCTTGACCGGACGCTAAATTTTTACCAAAAACACACTGTATATGAGGCTGCCTTTGTTTACGATGATGTTTTTGCAGCTGTAGACATTCTGGTAAATGCGTCTGACGGATATACCGCATATGAGGTAAAAAACAGTAAAATCATTACTGAAATGCTCTTAAAAGACTGTGCTCTACAATACTATGTGATCAGTAAAAATTGTGAGCTTAAAGATTTCTTTCTTGTTTATATTAATGAGCAATATCTTGAAGAGATACAAATTCCTATCGAGGAATTGACAGAGTCTAATGTTGATATAGAACGGCTTTTTATTATAGAATCAGTTTTGTCACGAATTTTGCCGATGCAAGAAGAAATCCGTGGACAAATAGAGAATAGCAAAACTATTTTATCCAAACAGGAGCCATCTGTTGAAATGGGGTCTCAGTGCTCTTCTCCTTATGAATGTATGTTTACGTATTATTGCGACCATAAGGATAGAGATTTTGATATTTGGTAGTGTCGATATATGAGCAAGAAGTCGATACGGTTTTTCAATGACCGCGAGGTGAGGGCGGTCTGGGATGACGAGAACAACTGATGGTGGTTCTCGGCGACGGATGTGGTGCGCGCCATCAATGATGAGCCGGACTATACCAAGGCCGGAAACTATTGGCGTTGGCTGAAACGTAAACTGAAACAGGAGGACGTTCAGTTCGTGAGTGGCACTCACAAACTGAAAATTGTCGCTGCTGACGGTAAACAGTATAATAGCGATGCGCTGTCGGCTGAGGATATTATTCTTCTTGCAAAGCATTATCCCAATAACCGTGCAAGTAAGTTCCTTGACTGGTTCACTTACAGCGATAACACCATTGACGGGCAGAGTCGCAAGAAAGCATACACACTGTTTGAAAGCGGATTGCTAAACTCGCTTGAGCCGGGCAGTATGAAATGCCTACAGCAGATTCACGCCTATCTCTTTGGCGGACTGTATGACTTTGCCGGACAAATACGGAACAAGAATATCTCGAAGGGTGGATTCACGTTTGCCAACTGTCTACACTTCCCGACCATCATTCCGACGATTGAGCGTATGCCGGAAACCACTCTTGATGAAATCGCAGACAAGTACGTTGAGATGAACGTTGTTCATCCATTTATGGAAGGCAATGGACGCAGCACACGCATCTGGCTCGACCTGATGCTCCGTCGCTCGCTCAAACGCTGTGTGGACTGGAGCCGGATTGATAAGAACGAATATCTGACAGCGATGCGCGAGAGCGTCGTCGATTCCTCCCACATCAAAACCTTGCTCAAAGGGGCCTTGACGGACAAAATCAACGGTCGCGAGATGTTCATGAAAGGCATCGACTACTCTTACTATTACGAAGAAGAGTGAGCCTAACTCAAAGTTGCGTGCAGACCTTTTGCACGTAATATGCACGTAAGAATAAAAGAAAGCGACTCAACTTGGTGATTGTCACTTTGTTAAGTCGCTTTCGCTGTGCCCAGAATAGGCACTAAACCGTATTTTTAAGAGAAATCAAAAGAATGTAAGTGCTGTATATTGCAGAGAGTTAGCCATTAGTTATTTTCTTTTGACTTCATAAAAAAGACTATGTTATGTGATTTTTGGCTACCCTTTGGCTACCCATGTCGGAAATTTTTCGTACCTTTGTAATCAAAGGAAAATAAGAGAAATAACTATGGCACTCAAAAAGGAAATACGCAGCGATAATACATATATTATCAGCCAAGATACCACCGACAATCCAAAGTTGGGAGCAAAGATTTTAAGCGATGGGCGCGAGAGCCTGTTTCTCGACTATTATTTGGGCTATCAGATGGCGTGGAGCGAGAAGTTAGGGCGAGAAGTTGCCAAGAAAAACCGCAGACGTGAATATTTGAGCCTATACTTATGGCAAGCGCCGAGAACCCCGATTGAACGCCAACAGAATAAAGAGACATTGGAACTCGCTAAAAAAATTCGCTTTGAGCGAGGTCAACAGCTATTGGAACAGGGCGAGGGCTACCGACTGAAAAAAGATAGCAACATTAACTTCCTTGATTGGATGTGGTCTTACTATGAAGCATACACCAAAGGTGATAAGCGACATATCAAGAGGGCGCATGATGTCTTTATTGACTTCCTCAACGCCACTCCCGAATATCAGAAGTATGCCAAGCGGCTTAAACCCGAACAACTCGACAAGGAAATGATTGAGGCGTTCACGGAATATCTGCAACACCGCTTCCGAGGCGAGGGGCCACACACCCTGTATGCGCGGTTTAAGAAAATCATTGCGGCGGCGGTCGATAAGGACGTGATGCGCAAAGACCCTTGTCATGGAATCAGCATCACAATAGACAATGGTAGCCTCAAAAAAGACGTGCTGTCGATGGATGAGATTAAGCAGCTTATCACTTGCCACTATCAAGGCGAAAGCGAGAATATCCGGCGGGCGTTCCTGTTTTGTCTGCGGTGCGGCCTACGCTTCTGCGATGTCAAAGACCTCACATATTCCAATGTTGACTTTTCCAATCGACTGTTGAAATTCGAGCAAGCCAAGACAAAAGGTCATAGCAGCGCAAGCAGTGTCGTAATACCGTTGTCGGATGGAGTGTTGGAATTGATAGGCAAGCCGTCTGTTGAGGGCAATCGCGACGAATTGATATTCCCCTTGCCCTCACATACGATGTGCCTAAAAGCCCTGCGTCATTGGTGCAAACGCGCCGGAATAGATAAGCATATCACATGGCATTGCGCCCGGCACAGCTTCGCAGTCAATATTCTCAACAATGGAGCGAACATCAAAACCGTGGCGGCATTGTTAGGACACAGCGGATTGAAACATACAGAGAAATACACACGCGCCGTCGATGCGCTCAAACAGGATGCAATCAACAGCCTTTCAGTACTTGACTTTTGATTATGGATAAGACTATCGAGAATAAACTATTTGCGGAATTTCAGAATGGAGCAGCGGCGATGTGCCTCAAATATATAAAGAGGGTAATTGTCCGTAAAAATGAAAAGCTCGATGAATGGGAAAGCAAATATAATTCCGCATTTCCGGCGGAGGTTGCAAAGCGTACGGATTCTTTTGATGATATTGCATGGCCTATCAATATAGTTGGAGAATATCGCATAGCACAAGAAATATCTGATAACCTCGACAACCTTTCCAACGATAGTGTGATTGAGAGATATATCATTTCCATACTTGAAGTTTTTGAGGATTGGGCGAACATATTCACGCCTATCGCTACACTGCGAATGTTGAACGATATGATGGAAAATGCACATGACGATAAAGAGATTTATACGCCCGATGAGATACAGCAAGAGATTGAGCGTGTGAGCAAACTGCATGATGATTATCTTGAGATTATGCACGGAGCGGAGAACGGCAGTATGGAATGGTATTTCAAGAAGTGGTACAAGGCATATTATAAATTTTGCATTATGTTTTCTGCAATCTGTGTTGAACACAATATCAATTTGTTGGAAATACAGGCGAAGCGTGGAATATGGATAATTGAAAAACTCGATGTGTCGGAGATTCAAAATTACTTCGGTTATAATGGTGATTTCACATACGCCAACAGCCTACTGAAATCATTACCGAGAACGTGCGCAACCGAGTATCTAATCAACACCGAAAGATGTGGAAAGATAGATTCAGAAACAGAGTGGAATAAAGATAGTAGTACTTCTACGGCTAATGCCTCTCAATGTGATATGATAGCATTGTCGAAAGAGTTAGCAACCGACAAAGCTATACGATACTTCAAAATAGCTATTGAACATGGATTTATTGAACAAACTAAGACAGGGTTTCATTGGACGTTAAGCAATACACTCCTTGCTTTTTTCTGTGGAGTTATATATTGCGAGGATGAGGTTTGTTCCGATGGCTGGCATACTCCAAAATGGAAATTTGGTACAAATTATATGCCTGATGTTCAGCTGCAAGCCTTATTTAACATACCGAATATCGCACAATTAAGAAGCAACAAGATTGATAATAGCCGCCAGCGCATTGGCAGATTGCCTTTGAATTGGAAGAAAGTATGGCAGATATTTAAGTAATTAGCTGAATACTAATAGATGAAAGTGTTAGGAGGGGTTAGGAGATATTAGGCTAACGCCTCCTAATTCTTTTATTATTTTTCTTTGCACTGTGAAACTGAGATACGAAGTATGAGCGTATCAACGTGAACGCAACAGGCAAAGAAGAATGGGGACTCATACACCTATTCGGACAGCCTCAACCGCTAAACTAAAGAATATGACAGCGGACATGAAAGAGGTTGCCGACCTTATAACGGCGAACACAATATTCACTCAAAAAGCAGTGCTGACTTCCGATGAGGCAGCACAGTACATGGGTATCTCCAAGAGCTATCTCTACAAACTGACGATGCGCGGTGAGATTCCGCACTACAAGCCAATGGGTAAGATGTGCTACTTCAATCGTGCCGAGTTGGAGGAATGGTTACAGAGCAATCGGGTTGCTACCGCCGCCGAGATAGCCGACCGAGCAAATGAATACTGCATGAAAAGGAAATAGGCTATGGCAAAAAAGAAAAAGAGGGAGAATCCGAGAAAGATTCAGCCCTCAGTGGCAGGTGATACAAAGATACAACTTTCCGCCGACTTATACAACGGAGTCAGCAAGGATGTTGCATCAAGCGTGACGGATATTGATGATGTACTGTCAATGCTCAAACTCGCACCCGTAACTCCGACTATAAAAGTGAACAATCGCTTTGAGCCGCCGATTTACGGACTGCCTCAATCAGTACAGGACATTATCACTGAAATCTGCACAAAAAAACAGGTGCCGACCGAGTTTGTGCTATCGCCATTATTAGCGGTAGCAGGAGCGGCTGCAGGACGGAAAGCAGTATTGAAAGGTAGAGGTTACGAAAATCCACCGTGCTTTTGGTGCGTGGTAATCGCCGACCCCGGCAGCAACAAGAGCTATCCGCAAAAATTGATTAGCGACCCGCTTCTTGAAATAAACAAGGTTCTCGCAAAGGCTTACGATGAGGAATTGCAGGAGTGGAAAGCCAAATGCGCAGCAATCTCAAAAGGCTCAAAGGACAGTAATGCACCGCAACCGCCGAAGCCGTTAAAACGCCGCGTTTGTGTGTCGGACACCACACGCGAGGCGTTGGCAGAAATCCTTGTCGGTTCTCCCGATGGACTGTGTCAGATTCGTGATGAATTGAGCGGATGGCTCGGCGATATTGGACGGTACGGTAAAAGCGGAGAAATCTCCACATATCTAAGCTATTGGACTGGAGAGGGATTCACAATCGACCGCAAGAGCGAGGAATCGACAGCTATTGTTGATGCGGTTCTGTATAACCTTTGCGGAACAATTCAGCCGGGCATACTTGCCGACAGTTTCAGCCAACAGCATATCTCAAACGGATTTACGCACAGATTCATGTTCTTTTGGCCGCAGATTGTGGCAAAGAAAGTGATTGAGCGGACTCCGACCGTTCCCGATATGACGGCATGGAACAGTCTTATAAATTCGCTTTATTCCCTGCGCCAACAGAAAATCACGCTAACATTAAGCGATGAGGCTAACAATGTCGCGATGGATTACGAAAAGGAGATTGAAAATTCAAAAGACGTTGCCGATATTGTGCCGTATGAAAAAGGCGTGTTGTCGAAGCTCGACATAATCATGCTGCGCTTGGCGTGTGTAGCCCGGATGTTGGCTATTGCTGATGGCGATAACTCGCATGAGGTTACGGCTATGGAAATGAAATGGGCGTGCGACCTATGCCGATGCCTCCACCAAACGCAGATGAGGGTTTACGAGGAACTGCAAAGCGGCAACAGACAACGACCGATGAATGACCGTGAACTGATTCGCGCATTTTTCAAGCGGTTTGAAAGTAAGGGCGTGACGCAAGGCAAATTAGCCAAGTTGCTGAACACCTCGCAACCGTACATAAGCCAATGCGTGAATCCAAAAGCGAAACCCACACAGGAAACAGAATCATCAGAACAATAAGGTTATGGGTTATATGTGCCGTTATGCGCTGAATAGTAACGCATTAAGCCATAACAAACACATAACCTATCCATTCTCCGATGAGCGACTTATGATGTAGTTATGCCTCAACGCCCTATTATTCAAAGGATAATGGCTAATATAACCCATAACCACATAACAAGAGAAAACAAAAATGATTTGACAGAGAAATTTCTATATACAGCAATGTGAGCGACACCAAAGGGAGTGTCGGAACACTGCGCGACTTCCTCAATATAGGTCTGCGGCACAAAGATTATATTGACCGACTGCGGCAAGCCTCCGGCGATGAACGTAAGGCAATGAAAATGAAACTGCCATGCGCCTCCATATCGGGATTGTTCGGCAAACGAGGCAAACAGGGACTTATCCGACATTCGGGGTTAATAGCCCTTGATATGGACGATGTGCCGGACTGTGCCGGGTTGATAGCCCAACTTGCCGATATGGATACGGTAGCCTATGCCGGACGAAGCGTAGGGGGTAACGGAGTGTTTGCAATCGTGCCAATCGCTTATCCCGAAAAGCACGTTCAGCAATGGGAATCCCTGCGCCGCTATTTCGATTCGCTCGGAATAACGGTTGACCCTCAGACAAAAGATGTGGCAAGACTTCGGATTTGCAGCTACGACCCCGAAGCGCGTGTGCGATTCAATGCCGTGCCGTACAAAGGAGTATATACACCTCCGCAACCGAAGCCTTTAACTTCCGCCCGGTATTACGGCAGCGATGAAACCGAGGCGAGAGTGTCGGAGTGCTGCCAGCAGATTGCGGCATATCATACCGACCTCACAAACGACTATGCCGATTGGTTGAGGCTCGGATTCGCACTTGCCGAACTCGGAGAGGCAGGGCGCGGCTACTTCCACACGGTAAGCAGTCAGAATCAGAAATACGACCGCGAGCAATGCGACCGCAAATTCTCGGAATGTCTACGGACGGCCTCGCGCTGCGGAATCGGTTACTTTTTCAACCGATGCAAAGAATATGGTATAACCTACAAAACAGAACGCTATGAATCAGAATGACCTGTTATGCCAAACGTGCCGACACGCCCGTAAGAGCGGCGGTAAGGTCGTGGCGTGTATCTCGATCGGCAATCCGACCCTTACATTCCTGTACGGGCGATGCCGCAAGTATGAACCCAAACAGAACCTCAACAATCAAAAAACGATATTATGACTTGGAAATATCACACTATGATGTACGCCGACCGCTATCCGATACAGTTCCGGCAGAACGTGGTTAGCGGAGAGATTCAGATGCGTGTCGATGACGCGATGGCAAAGGCAAATGGCTATGCCGACCTCGCCGAACTGAAAGCCCTTATCACGGAGCAAGACCCGGCAATGACCGTTCCCGAATGGTTGCGTGTCGATGATTGGGATTCGCCTCTGCGGATGCCGCTGAACCTCAACTGATGTAAGAAAAAGCATGGCGGCAGTCAGCAGATAGCGCGACAAAAGTCAAGAAATTTGTCGGCTGCCGTCAATGCTTGAAGTAAACAACAACAAGTCAAGTTTTATTCTTATGAAGCATACAAAGAAGAAAAGCCAAGACAAACCCGTGTGGCAGATTGCATGGGAGTTGGCGAAATATCCTGCGAAGATTCATC
>VOFJ01003729.1_pt1 | contig 57467 bp, 87 predicted proteins | sample 5384081 | NCBI WGS metagenome assembly VOFJ01 (sample SAMN12384729, study PRJNA508395) | human gut metagenome | isolation source: healthy gut I | host: Homo sapiens | reverse complement strand
CGTATAACTCCATGATTTAGCACACACCACGGGGAGAGGAAGTTTATAAAACAAGCTGATTTCCAAAGCAGTTCTTTAAAATGACGAAAAGGTATACCACGGATATTTACACCACGCACACACCACACAGACGCACATATAATAATTTCTTTTCAAAAATCCCTGCCTGTTTCAATTTTAAAGTCTCAAGGAAATGTCTCCCTAAAAAACACAGAAGACGCAATCAGTTGCGCCTTCTTGTTTTTACAAACCGTATTGTAAACAAAATAGAGCGTCTTTCGACGATTTACTACCTGAAAATTGAAAAGTCTGCCGAAATCATGGATGCTTATGATTTTTGCGGTCTCCGGTATGCAAAAACAGATCCGAAGCAATGGCAGGAAAAGTTCAAACTGCCCCGTTTTGTCTATTTCTCCCTTCGACTGGAATAGATATATCATCCCGGGAACAATAGAGTACTTTTTGTCCCCGGATGATTCTTTAACTTTGGATTTCGGAACCGTTCTTCACCTCTTTGTCAGGACGGACAAAAAGCCAGGGAACCATCGGCATTTTCAGCCATCAGAATCATACCCTGCGACTCGATGCCTTTGAGCGCTTTAGGCTCCAGATTCACCAGGATACTCACTTGCTGCCCGATCACTTCTTCAGGGGTATAATATTCAGCGATTCCGGATACGACCGTGCGGGTATCTATACCGGTGTCGATCGTCAGCTTCATTAATTTCTTCGTCTTCGCCACCTTTTCGGCAGCAATGATTTTTCCGGCACGTATATCCAGTTTAGCAAAATCATCGAACGAAATATTTTCTTTCGCCGGTTTTACTTGTGCATTAGCCATCTCATTGGCCTTTTAGTAGCCAGCAATTTATCGATTTGTCGCTGAATCTGCCCATCTTCGATCTTCTCGAACAACAATCCCGGTTCATTCAGCCGATGCCCTGCCGGTACCACCTCATCTCCCATCCGGTTCCAGGCGATCGGAGCTATATTCAGGAAATCCCTCAATTTCGACGCACTGAACGGAATAAACGGTTCGGTCAAAGTAGACAGGTCCCCTGCAATCTGTAAACAGATATTCAATATAGTCTTCACCCGGGCTTCATCGGTCTTGATTAATTTCCAGGGTTCCGTATCGGCCAGGTATTTATTTCCCAAACGGGCCAGATTCATACATTCTTTGAGTCCTTCCCGGAAGTGAAAATTATCCAGATTTTTTCTCTACCCGGCTGATAATCTCAGGAATTTCAGCCAATACTTCTTTATCATAATCCGTCAATTCTCCGCGCTCAGGCACTATACCGCCGAAATATTTCTGCGTCAGCACCAATGCGCGGTTGATGAAGTTGCCGTAAATAGCCACCAACTCACTGTTATTCCGGGCTTGAAAATCCTTCCAGGTAAAATCGTTGTCTTTGGTTTCGGGAGCATTGGCTGTCAACACATACCGCAACACATCCTGTTTGCCTTCGAAGTCACGCAAATATTCATGCAACCATACGGCCCAATTCCGGGAAGTCGAAATCTTGTCTCCTTCCAGATTCAAAAACTCATTGGCCGGCACATTATCGGGCAATATATAACTACCTTCTGCTTTCAACATCGCAGGGAAAATAATACAATGGAATACAATATTATCTTTCCCGATAAAATGGATCATCCGGGTTTCGGGATCCTTCCAATATTTTTCCCATTCCGGAGTCAGATCTTTCGTTGCAGAAATGTATCCGATAGGAGCATCGAACCAGACATAGAGCACCTTTCCTTTCGCTTCATCGAGCGGTACGGGCACCCCCCCAATCCAAATCGCGGGTCACGGCACGGGGCTGTAAACCATTATCCTACCACGTTTTACATTGTCCGTAAACATTACTTTTCCACTCTTTATGGCCTTCCAAAATCCATTCTTTCAACCAATCCTCATAGCGATCCAAAGGTAAATACCAGTGTTTCGTCTCTTTAAGTTCCGGTTTGTTACCGGTAACCGCCGATACAGGATCGATCAGATCGGTAGCATTCAGGCTGGTACCACAAGCCTCGCACTGATCGCCATAAGCCCGTTCATTCCCACAATGAGGACATTTCCCTACAATATAGCGGTCGGCCAAAAACTGTCCGGCTTTCTCATCATAGAACTGCATAGAAGTTTTCTCGATGAATTTTCCTTCGTCATATAACTTCTTAAAGAAAGCCGAAGACAATTCATGATGTGTTTTCGAACTTGTGCGGGAATAGATATCGAAAGAGATACCGAACTCTTCGAAAGAATCTTTGATGATTTGATGATAACGGTCAACAATATCCTGAGGAGTCACTCCCTCTTTCTGAGCCTTGATGGTAATGGGCACTCCATGCTCATCCGAACCACCGATAAATACTACTTCTTCTCCTTTTTTGCCGCAGATAGCGCACATAAATATCGGCCGGAACATAAACACCCGGCCAGATGACCGATATGCACAGGCCCGTTAGCATAAGGTAATGCCGTCGTGATCAGATTCCTTTTTTGAACTTAGCCATATCTCTTCTTGTTATTTCAGTTTCAAAATCTTAAATTGCAGTGTGCAAAGGTAAGAAATAATTGAAAATTGAAAATTGAAAATTGAAAATTACTTATCTTCGCACCCGAAAAGCCTTATCGCTTTCTGCCTATAGCTTATAGCTTTTAGCCTATAGCTTATTACTTTTTTAATTTTACTGTATGTTCAGACCACCTTTATCTTCAATCCGGCGATAAAGTCGCCCTGGTTTCTCCGGCAGGTATCATCGATCCGCTATCGATACATGATGCGGTAGAAGTGTTACGTTCCTGGGAACTGAATCCTATCGTAGGCCCGAACGCGGCAGCTACCTACGGCTATTTTGCAGGCCGGGACGAACAACGCCTGCAGGATATGCAATGGGCGCTCGACGACGAAGACATCCGGGCTATATTTTTGTACCCGTGGCGGATATGGCAGTTTACGCATTGTCGAACAACTGGATTATTCTATTTTCCAAGGTTCCCCCGAAATGGCTTATCGGATTCAGCGATATTACCGTTTTCCATTCGAAGCTCAACACGCTGGGCATTGAAAGCATGCACGCCCCTATGCCTAAAAGTTTTCGCTCAACAAATCCGGCAGCCTTATTACGACTGAAAGAATTTTTATTCGGGAAAATATCTTCTTACCGGCTTCCTCCCCATCCGTTCAACCGAGAAGGGATCGTACAGGCCGAACTGACGGGTGGAAATCTGACTCTTTTACATTGTCTGCGTTCTTCGGTATTGGAATGTAAACACCAAAGTTCTATTCTATTTATGGAAGATGTAGGGGAAAATCTATATTCGATCGACCGCATGCTACAAAGCCTGAAGCTAACGGATAAGTTTTTCAAAACTTCAGGGACTTATTGTCGGAGACTTTACAGAAAATGAAAGGGCTCAATTTCGGGAAAGAATGCTTATGAAATCATACAAGAAGTATTCGCCGACTATACTTATCCGATCTGTTTCGGTTTTCCGGCCGGACATGCAGAGAACAATTTTCCTCTGATCATCGGTTCGACGATCGAAATGGAGATCAGTGCTACCGGAACTACCATCCATTTTCAAAATGATTAAACAAGCCTGTAAATGAGAAAATACATCTTTTTTTCCTATCGGTTATTTTAATGGGAGCTTGCCAATCACCGGCAGTCTTCGAAAAATATGAAGAACAACCCGACGAAGTCTGGAACCGGTATCATATCGTCGAATTTACAGCCGACATCCCGGACAGTGGACAATATATAGTGAAACTCTGTTTGCGGCATACCACCGATTACGAGATGGCCAATCTTTGGTGTTTCGTCTCTACCCGCAGTCACGGACAAGAGCAATTATCCGATACGGTAAACCTGAAAATAGCAGAACCCGACGGCCGTTGGTTGGGAAAAAGGCAACAGCATTAAAACATTGGAACAACCGATCAATCGTAATCCGGTGACTCTTCCCCAAGGAAATGTAATCTTCCGGATCGAACAAGGCATGCGGATGGAAGAAATGGCCGGAGTAAAAGATGTAGGGATAAAGATCGAGAAAGTGCAAACTCAGGGATAAGGATTAATCAGATTCATAGAAAAAAAATGGCAAAGAAAAAAAACTGGCACGATTTGCAGAAATGGAAGTATTACCCAATGTGTTCCAGCCCAAGCATGAAGAGGTGTTTCGTACGGATTACCCCCCTGAAGGGAAAAAATGGAATGAGGAGGTCTTTCATAACGATCATCCCATCATTCTGGAAATCGGGTGCGGCAAAGGAGAATATACGGTCGAACTGGGAAAAATTGTATCCCGAACAAAATTTTATCGGACTGGATATCAAGGGTGCCCGTATGTGGAAAGGGGCTAAAACAGCTGTAGAAAACGGAATGAATAATGTAGCTTTCCTGCGTATGTATGCCGAAATGCTCGAATCGGCTTTTCGCTCCGGGAGAAATTGCAGAACTCTGGATTACCTTCCCTGATCCTCAAATGGCTAAAGCCCGTAAACGCCTTAGCGGGACCCGTTTTTTGAGTCTCTACCGGAAAATACTGGCCCCACAAGCTGTGATCCATCTGAAAACGGACAGCCTGTTTTTTTATACCGATATACCTCGGCTCTGATCGAACTCAACCACTTACCGGTAGAAGTCCGAACCGAAGACCTGTACGGCTGCGGCTGGGAAGATAAAATTTTGAGCATTAAAACATTTTATGAAAAACAGTGGCTATCGAGAGGGAAACAGATCAAATATCTCCGTTTTTTTCTTTAGAGAAGACATCCCTCTGACCGAGCCCGACGTAGAAATAGAAAAAGACGATTATCACAGCGAAACACGCTATATGAACAGTCACCTCGTTCACGGAAATAAAGCAATCAGGAATAATTGAAAATGGAAAAGAAGAGAGTATTGATGGCTATGAGCGGAGGTATCGACAGTACGGTCGCCGCCATGTTATTACTAGAACAAGGATACGAATTGGTCGGCGTAACTTACCGTACTTTCGACAATATATCCCGGGGATGCATGGAGAAAGAAAAGGGATGTTGCAGCGTCGATTCTCTGTTCGAAGCGAAACGTATGGCTCAGGAACTGGGATTCGAACACCATATTCTGGATATCCGGCAAGAATTTAAAGATACGGTGATCACCAATTTTATCGGAGAATATCTGCAAGGACGCACTCCCAACCCTTGTGTCATCTGCAATTCGACGATCAAATGGGGAAATTGATCGAGACGGCCAACGAAATGAGATGCGATTATATCGCTACCGGCCATTATGCCCGCATCGGTCACCAGGATGGACGCCGGTATCTGCGGAAAGGAGCAGACCTCTCGAAAGATCAAACGTATTTTCTTTGGACCCTGACTCAAGAAAAATCTATCCCGTACGCTTTTCCCCACTGGGCGAACTGACTAAACCCGAAGTGCGGCAGATCGCTTTTGATCACGGATATGAAAAACTGTCTAAAAAAGGGGAAAGTCAGGAGATTTGTTTCATTCCCGGCAATGACTACCGGACTTTTCTGGCCGAACAGGTCGAAAACTATACGGAAAAAATACGGCCCGGGGAACTTCGTCGATACCAGTGGTAAACGCCTGGGCGAACACAAAGGGATACCCCAACTATACGATAGGACAGCGGAAAGGACTGGGTATCGCTTTAGGCCAGCCGATGTTTGTCATAGCCATTCATCCCGAAGATAATACGGTCGTACTAGGCACAAAGGAAGAATTGCAAGGAAAATCTTTCTTTGCCAAAGAGATCAACCTCATGAAATACGCAAAAATCCCCGACGGGCTGGAAGTCACCGCCAAGATCCGCTACCGGAATGAAGGGAAGAAAGCTTTTTTATATCCGGAAGACAACCGCCTGCGCGTCGTCTTTCATGAAACCATGGATTCCATCACCCCCGGCCAAAGCGCCGTATTCTATGAAGGAGAAGACGTTGTGGGGGAGGGGTGATAGAAGGTAAAAGGCTATAAGCTAAAAAGCCTTTAGCTTCATAGCCTTTTCAGCTTCTCTTCAATGATCCCGGTGATCACATCCCGTAAAGGGAGACCCATGACACGGACCATTTTGGGGACGAAACTGTTGGCGGTCATACCGGGCGTGGTATTGACTTCCAACATGATGATTTCTTCCCCCGGACAAAACCGTCGATACGGACGATTCCTTCACACCGCAGGATGTCATATACCTCGGAAGCCATATCCTGAATCCGGTCGGTAATCTCTGCAGAAAAACGTCCGGGAATAATCTCATCCGACATTTTTGCATCGTATTTAGCCTCGTAATCGAAAAATTCTTTTTTGGAAACGACCTCGGCGACAGGCATAACCACTTTTTTTATCCCCTACTTTGTATAAACCGCAGGTAAACTCTATCCCATCGATAAAGCTCTCGACCAAAATCTCTCTGCACATCTTGAAAGCCCCCTCGACCGCAGCATCGAAATCGGCAGCTGTCTTCACTTTAGACACACCGAAACTCGAGCCTTCGGCATTGGGCTTTATAAAACAAGGTAAACCGACAGCCTTCAGCACCGCTTCTTTATCGAAAGCCTTTCCTCTGACCAGCATGATCGGATGAGTCGTATTGATACCAAAAGCATTCAAATAATTCGTACAGGTATATTTATCGAAAGTAATGGCTTCCACCAAAGTATTACAGGTTGAATAAGGCACCCCCATCATATCGAGATAACCTTGCAACATCCCGTTTTCACCGGGATTACCATGAATGGTGATATAGGCGAAATCAAAAACAACTTTCTTCCCCTGGTATTCAAATGAAAAATCATTTTTTATCTACCGGAAATTTCTGATCTCCGATCTCCACCATCCAATCTCTGCCCCGTAAGATCATCAGGTATTTATTGTATTTTTTCTCCGTCTACTTCTGAAAAGATATGATTCCCGGATTTTATAGATACTTCATATTCAGAAGAATTTCCTCCTGCAATCACCACTACATTTTTTTTCATGATCTAAAAGTTATATTTTCAATTCCTATCGTGCAAAATTAACTTTCAAATTACAAATATCAATTTTTGCTGAACAATATTTCCATCCCAACTTTCGATATTTAAGAAGTACGATCAGTTTACCTGCATTCAACCCGATTCAGATTTTGTCATAAAAATCACTATATCTTTCCGTCTCCAGCATATAATACCCGTTCCGCTTCTACCGGATAAAGGTTGTTATATTTTTTCTTTTTATTCCGATTCCGGGTTTTTATACCGTCAGACCGGAGCGTCTGAAACGGTCCTGTTCCAATGGTCTCCTCATGCGTTCAGAAACATACCCACTCCCTGAAGAAATTACCTTTGCCATGATGTTTATATTTAGTTCTGAAGTTGATAATATAATAAAAAAAGTTTAAATCTCCAATTTATTTTCAATTTAATGCCAATTTTAATTGGTGTTAAAAAATGGAGATTAATTGGAATTGAATTGGAGTTGATACATATTAACTATATGGTAACTACCTATTTACTATATGGCAAAGAACTACCTTCCTCAGGCTTTTTACTTGAAGCAGAAGGTAAAATGAATATTACTCTTCAATAAAACTCTTTTGAAACCAGGATAAATAAACTGAATCTTTATTGATGGATCCTTTCGAAAGTATTCAATCAATACCGCTCTCCAAATACGAATACCGAAGACGAATAAGTACAAAAAATGCTAGGTTTATTTCGTTACCAATTCGTCTCCGGTGATCGGAATTGGCGACCCGGTCGCTTCTGTCGGTCGTCTACCTTTTTTCTTTCACTGACCGGCGGAACTCCTCACTACGTTCGTCAAACACCACCGGTCGGGCGTTCAGAAAAAGCAAAACGACACTCGCCAGAGCTCCAATGGTCGCCAATCCCGATCACCTTCGACTTACGTTATCACTGAATTGCAGACCGGTCTTGATTTGAGAAATAACATTCTACCTAGAAATAATCCGGACGGTCCGGCTTCCTGCTGCTGCTAATTTCTGGTTGTATTTTCTTTGCCGGTTAGCTCTGCCGTGAGATGCAGGGTTTTATGGCGGAAGACCATTGGAGCAGGAACGAGTGTCCGGTTTTGCTTTCTGAACGCCCGACCGGTGGTGTCTGACGAACGTAGTGAGGAGTTCCGCCGGTCAGAGAAGGAAAGCCTTAACGGACCGGTCCTGGCGAACCGGTCTGACGGTATAAAACCCGGAATCGGAATAGAAAGAAAAAAAATAAACCTAGAATTATTTAGATATGTTTTTATCTTCTTCAGCTAAATCCTTCCATTTGGTAATGAAGCCATTGCTTCAATCTCAGGGCCGGATATAGAAAAAGCAGCCATTTATGGACTGGAATAATAGCGATATAGTAAGAAAAACATTTCTTACAAGGCATACCGTCTGCTAAATAATGGATCAATCCCAGAGAAAATTCATGAATAGGGGGGAAGGGTATCCAGTAAATTGCCGTATGTGTCTTCCTGTTGAGAGAGTGTCATTTTTTTATATTGTTCCTCGCATAAGACAGGAAGTTCACTCAAACGATAAACGAGACAATCCGAATTTTTTAAGATACGCATATCGAGTTCGATACCGACAGGAATCACAAGTAATTGTTTATTATGGATGATGAGATGGGGAAAATGTAAGCCGTCGATCCGGATCTCTCCCTGAAGTAGGAAAAGAATACTATTTTGTTTAATATCCCCTCCATAAGAAGGGCAATCAGAGCAATTTATGTGTTCGTTACAAGACATATCACCAACTTTCTGCTTGTTGCACACACATAAATTTTTCTTCCTGGACAAACATATGGATTTTTCCTGGAAGGAACTAATTTGAAAGACAATAATCTGAAATTATTTTAGCTTGCGTTGAAAATGCAGAAACCAAAGTGGAAGAACAGAGCCTTTCAAAATACTCGAAATCGTGATACTCCACCAAATTCCCGTCAACCCTAATTGGGGAAGGAGGTCAGAAAAATAGGCCATCGGAATACGTGCTCCGGTGAAAATAATCCCGGTCAGTGCCGGAGGAGTCGTATGTCCGGTACCATTGAATGCTCCGGCAGTAACGGATTCGGTTACCATGAAAAGTTGTGATAAAGCCAAAATCTTCAGGTAATTACCGCCGGCTTCGATGGCTTCCGGTTCGTTTACAAAAAGCCCGAAGATCTCGTGGTTTAATACAAAAAAGAAGAGAATTCCGGCTCCCAAACCGATACTCCCGGCTATTCCTAATGTCAGGCGATAACCTTTACGGATACGTTCATAATTCCCGGCGCCGTAATTTCTGTCCGGTAAAGGCAGCCAAGGCGGTAGAAAAACCGGCAGCAGTCATCCAGGAGATGGCTTCGATCTGTGCTCCGATACTTTGAGCAGCGACCCCTACTGCTCCCCAACGTGCGGCTAGGGTAGCCAAGGTCAAGGAAAACATGGAAAAGAGGGCATTTTGTATACTGACCGGCAAACCCAATAAAATGATACGTCGTGCATAATCTTGTTTCAATCGGTTGAGCAGGTGCATACGCCCTAACGGAAACCGGTCACTGAAGATCCGGCGTGCAAAGATGCCGTAAACCACTAATTGTGCTAATGCAGTGGCAACGGCAGCCCCTGCGGTACCCCGGGCCGGAAAGGGACCGATGCCGTAAATCAGCAAGGGATCGAGGATAATATTGACGATAAGTCCTACGGCAGAAGTACGGAAAGGAGTCCGGCTATCTCCCTGACCATTGTAAAGACCGCTGAACGTATTGTTATTGAATTGGAAAAATAACCCGGGAGCGACCAGACGCATATAATCGATCGCCTGGGTCGAAATAGAGGTTTCAAAACGGAACAAGCCCATCAGTAAAGGGGCTGCCAGGATGATGATACAGGCATAGATAAAATCCGATTGTAGTCGATAAGGTAATGGCCTGACTGGCATAATGAGCTGCCCGGCGATCAATCTTTCGAACCGACAGATTGGGAAACCGTAATCACAGCCCCGATTTTAGTCATAAAAGACAAAGCGTTGCAAAGCCAGGTAAAAAAACCGGCAGCTCCGGCTGCAGCGACAGCATCACTTCCCAAATGACCGAGCCACAACATATCTGTCATGCTATAAGCCATTTGGATAAAAAGAGGCCGAGATCAAGGGCACAGCCATGATCCACAAGCTTTTAAAAATACTGCCCTGTGTCAGGTCGGTTGTCTTCATCGATCTATCTACTATAATATGTCTTCCCCCTACTTCCTTTTTTCCTCTTTTCCCTTTTTCTTTTCTCCCTTCGATCCTCTCCCCCCTCCTCTTCCGCTTTTTAGCCTTTAGCTTATAGCCTTTTACTTTTTACCTTTTTTATTATAAGTTTCCAGTGCTTTTCCAAAACCACCAAAGCCTTTGCCAAGTCTTCTTTCTTTAAGACATAAGCCAGGCGGACTTCGTTTTTACCTAATCCCGGAGTAAGTATAAAACCCCGAAGCCGGAGCCATAAAGATGGTCTGACCCTCGTAATCGAATTCTTCCAGACACCAGGCACAGAACTTATCGGCATCGTCTATCGGAAGACGGGCCACTGTATAAAAACGCCCCATAGGTATAGGAGAATAACAGCCAGGGATCCGGTTAAGCCCGTCGATCAGAAATTTCCGGCGTTCGACATATTCATCATACACGTCGCGCATATATTCTTCGGGGAGTATCCAGTGAAGCTTCGGCCATGATCTGTCCTATCAAAGGAGGACTTAAGCGAGCCTGACACCATTTCATCACATTCTCCCGGACTTGTTTGTTTTTAGTAATCAGAGCCCCGATCCGGATACCGCATTCACTGTAGCGTTTGGAGACAGAATCGACCAGAATGACGTTGTTTTCGATACCTTCGAGGTGAAAAGCCGAGATATAGGGTGCACCGGTGTAACAAAATTCCCGGTATACTTCGTCGGAAAACAGGAACAGGTCGTATTTCCTGACTAAATCCCGGATCTGGTTCATTTCTTTTCGGGTATACAGATAGCCGGTCGGATTGTTGGGATTACAAATCAGGATTGCTTTGGTACGCGGCGTGATCAAAGCTTCGAATTTTTTCTACCGAAGGGAGAGCGAAGCCCTCGTCTATAGTAGAAGAAATCGTCTTGATCACTGCTCCGCTGGAAATCGCGAAAGCCATGTAATTGGCATAAGCCGGTTCGGGTACGATGATCTCATCTCCCGGATCGAGACAGGCCATAAATGAAAAAAAAATACAGCTTCCGATCCTCCGGTAGTGATGATGATATCGTCCGTACAGACATCTATATTGAATTTGTGGTAGTATTCTACCAGTTTTTTCCTAAAACTCAGAATGCCTTCACTGGGAGAGTATTCCAGCACTTCCCGGTCCAGATGGTGCGCCGCTCGTAATGCCACTTCCGGGGTCGCCAAATCCGGCTGACCGATATTGAGGTGGTAAACGACGGTTCCCTTGGCTTTGGCTCGATTAGCCAGTGGGACCAATTTCCGGATAGGAGATGCGGGCATATCTATACCGCGTTGAGAAATGGTTGGCATTCGTTGAATATTTATTGTTTTGTGTAATTGAGGGGCAAAGATAATAATAAATTCCAGGAACTTCAATTCAAAATCACAGCCAAACCCGGCAACTCTACATTGTATCCAAAACTTAACCCCTAACTTTAAATTACAGGGAAAAGGTTAGCGGGATATTTTATTGTATACCTAATTAAATTATCCTCAAAATTAAAGAATTTTTTCTCTAATATTTTGCTTTTAGATCAAAAAAAGGAGTAAATTTGACGTCGGAATAAAAACTCCGAAAAAAGCTAATATATGATTAAGTATAACAATAAAATTATTACGAAATGAAAGTAACAGTTGTTGGAGCAGGTAACGTTGGTGCAACGTGCGCAAACTGCATTGCAGAAAAAAAGACATCGTAAACGAAGTGGTTCTTTTGGATATCAAGGAAGGTGTTTCCGAAGGGAAATCGCTGGATATGTGGCAAACTGCCCCGATCAATTTGTATGACACCCGTATTAAAGGTGTAACCAATGATTATGCAGCGACTGATAATTCTGAAGTAGTGGTGATCACTTCCGGTCTTCCCCGCAAACCGGGCATGAGCCGTGACGATTTGATTTCAACCAATGCCGGAATTGTAAAAATCTGTTACTGAAAATGTAATCAAACATTCTCCGAACGCTAAGATCATCATTGTATCCAACCCCTTGGATGTGATGTGTTATTGTGCTTTCTTAGCCGCTAAAGTCGATTCATCTAAAGTATTCGGTATGGCCGGTGTATTGGATACTGCCCGTTACCGTGCTTTCTTAGCCGAAGCACTGAACGTATCTCCGAAAGATATTCAGGCACTGTTATTAGGTGGACATGGAGATACAATGGTTCCGCTGCCACGTTACACTTCTGTAGGTGGTATTCCTGTAACCGAATTGATCGACGCCGATAAAATTGCAGGCAATCATCGAACGTACCAAAGTCGGTGGCGGCGAATTAGTTAAACTGATGGGAACTTCTGCCTGGTATGCTCCGGGTGCAGCTGCAGCTCAAATGGTCGAAGCGATCATCCGCGATCAGAAACGGGTATTCCCGGTTTGCGCTATGCTGAACGGCGAATATGGTATGAAAGACATCTATCTGGGCGTTCCGGTTGTATTGGGTAAAAACGGTATCGAAAAGATCATCGAAGTAAAACTCGACGATCAGGAAAAGGAACTGTTAGCAACTTCTGCAAAAAGCTGTTAAATCGGTGATGACCGTACTGGACGACATGAAAATGTTCTAAAAACAGCCTAAAGGTTAAAAATAAAGAAACCGTCCTGATTTTCGGGGCGGTTTCTTGTTTGCGCCTCAACTATCAAGCAAGAGGGAAATGAAGAGGAAAAAAAAAATAAAAAGGCTTGCCATTTTACGACTCCATATCATCCTTATATCAATAGCCGGATTCAGACAGTAGCCGTTGAAATAGTCGGTTTGGAAGACAACAGCTACCACCTGATCGTACCGGTAGAAATCAATGGTATACAAGGAGATATGATTATCGATACCGGCGCATCGGTCACCGTCGTCGACAACAGGTGTTCCCGGAAGACCTGCCCGAAGAAGCAGACGTTCAGATGACATCGGGGAGCGTCACCGGTCAGATCCACGACGTACATTTAGTAAAAGCAGCTAAATTTAAAATCGGGAAACGTACGATCAAAGAGATGCCGTTGGCTGCTATCGATTTGGAATATGTAAACGAAAAATGTACGACAAACATCTCAACCGGAAAATTATCGGATTATTGGGGTGTGACTTTTTGTGTCAGGTATCAGGTGGCTATCGATTACCGGAAAAAGGAATTTACCATGTATTTTTAATAATCTACCATCTAAAAATCAGAATTATCTGTTTTTTTAGAAAAAATATTATACTTTTGCGTATTAATCGTGCTTAAAGAATTAGCAAAAAATTAAGTCATATAATAATTTATTGTAAAATGCAGAATAAAGGAGCGATCACATTACTTACTATTGCATTAGCGTTAGTGAGTCTTTACCAGTTATCTTTTACCTGGAAAACCAATCGGGTGGAAAAAGTTGCGAGGAATATGCGCAGGGAGATCCCGTAAAGGAAAAAGTTTATCTGGATTCTATTGCAAACAAGGAAGTTTACAATTTCCTGGGAATTGCACAATACACTTACAAAGAGTGTAAAGAGTTGGAATTAAATCTGGGTCTTGACCTGCGTGGAGGTATGAACGTAACCATGGAAGTAGACGTGGTCGACGTGGTCCGCAGTCTGGCCAACTACAGTCAGGATGAAGCTTTCAATCAGGCTTTACAAGAAGCGGTGAAGATGCGTACATCCAGCCCGAAAGACTTTGTGACCCTGTTCGGCGAAGCATTCGAGAGAAATTGCCCCGAATGCACAGCTGGCCTCTCCGAATATTTTCGGAACCGTAGAACTGAAAGATAAAATCAAAAATCGGAGCCAGTAACAAGGAAGTTTTAGACGTTATCCGTCAGGAAGCCGAAGGAGCAATCGACAATACCTTCAATATTCTGCGTACACGTATCGACCGTTTCGGTGTAGCACAGCCTAATATCCGTAAAGCAGATATCTCCGGTCGTATCGTGATCGAACTTCCGGGTATCAAAGATGCTCAACGGGTAAGAAAATTGTTGCAAGGAACAGCAGCGTTGGAGTTCTATGAAACCTTCGATAACGGAGATTTCTTTCCTTATCTGCAAGCAGCCAATGAAAAAAGCCCGTACTATCGTTGAAGCTGAAGAGATACTGACTACTGAAAATGCAGCCAATGCAACGGCAGAACAACCGGAAACAACCCAAGCGGATACAACTGCCAATAGCCTGATCTCTCAGGCCGCAGCACAAGATTCTACCAATAATCTGCTGGCCGATGAAGCTGCTTTCAAAAAAAAGCGAATCCTCTTTTCTCCGTTCTGACACCCAATATCGACCGTCAAAGCGGCCAGATCATCCCGACAGGTTCTTTAATAGGTTATTCTCATGTAAAAGATACGGCAGCGGTAAATGAAATCCTGGCTATGCCACAAGTAAAAAGCGACTCTTCCCCGTAATGCCCGCCTGCTGTGGGAAATGAAACCCAATGGGAGGTTATTGCTTTACATGCGATCAAAATCACGACCCGTGACGGCAAAGCTCCCCTGGATGGAGGTGCTGTCGTCGATGCCCGTCAGGAATACGAACACAACAGTGGACGCCCTGTGGTATCCATGAATATGAATGGAGAAGGAGCTAAAGTCTGGGCTCGGCTGACCAAAGAAAATGTGGGCCATAGCATCGCTATCGTATTGGATGGTTATGTTTGTTCTTCACCGAACGTGAACGATGAAATCAAAGGGGGTAGCTCACAGATTTCCGGTCAGTTCGACGTAAAAAGAAGCCCAGGACTTAGCCAATATCCTGAAATCCGGTAAATTACCTGCTCCGGCACGTATCATTGCCGATGAGATCGTAGGACCGTCCTTAGGTAGCGAATCTATCCAATCCGGTATGTGGTCGTTCGTGATCGCTTTCGGTTTGGTTCTGATATACATGCTATTCTTCTATAGCAAAGGAGCAGGTCTGGCAGCAGACATCGCTTTGTTTACCAACTTATTCTTCTTATTCGGTGTACTTGCTTCTATCGGGCGGTATTGACCCTGCCGGGTATTGCCGGTATCGTCCTGACAATGGGAATGTCGGTCGATGCCAACGTATTGATCTATGAACGTATCCAGGAAGAATTGAGAGCAGGTAAAGGGTTGAGATTAGCCATCAAAGAAGGTTACAAACAAGCTTATTCCGCCATCATCGACGGTAACGTAACAACCTTATTGACGGGTTTCATCCTTTACTATTTTGGAGAAGGCCCGATCAAAGGTTTCGCAACCACATTGATCATCGGTATTTTCACTTCATTGTTCTGTGCGATCTTCATTACCCGGATCATTCTCGACAATGCATCCAAGAAAAATGATAACGTCAGATTTACCACTCCATTTACAGCCAACTGGTTGCGGGACGTACACTTCCCATTCCTCGAAAGACGGAAAGTGGGTTATACGGTATCCGGTATTATCACCGTTGTTTGTCTGGTATCTATGTTCACCCGCGGATTCGATAAAGGCATCGACTTCGTCGGAGGTAGAACTTATACGGTTGCTTTCGACCAGCCGGTAGAAGTGGAAAAAGTAGCAGAAAGTCTGGCTGCTGTGTATGGAAGTGCTCCTGAAGTAAAAACTTTCGGCGGAGACAATCAGGTCAGAATAACCACCAAGTATAAAATCGAAGACGAAGGAACGGAAGCTGACGACGAAGTAGAAGCCTTATTGTATGAAGGGTTGAAAAGCTACTTACCCGACGGTACCAGCAAAGAAGTATTCCTGAGCGACTATCGTCAAATGTCGCAGAAAGTGGGACCGGCAGTGGCGGAAGATGTCACCCGGGCTGCAATCTGGTCGGTAATCTTCGCCTTATTAGTGATCTTCGTTTATATTATGGTACGGTTCAGCAAATGGCAATATGGTGCCGGTGCCGTCCTCGGATTGGCTCACAATACCATTGTCGTATTAGGTTTGTTCTCCCTGTTGGCCGGATTCCTGCCTTTCTCTCTGGAGATTGACCAGGCCTTTATTGCAGCCATCCTGACCGTAGTGGGTTATTCGATCAACGACACGGTGGTTGTATTCGACCGTATCCGTGAATACCATCATCTGTACCCGAAACGCGACGATCTGGAAGTAACCGACGCTGCATTGAACTCTACATTACGCCGTACGTTCAGTACTTCTTTGTCGACCTTAGTGGTATTGTTAGCGATCTTCATCTTCGGTGGTACTTCTATCAAAGGTTTCGTATTCGCTCTGTTGATCGGTATCATCGTAGGAACCTATTCTTCTCTGTTCGTGGCCACACCGTTAGCTTACGAATTCAGAAAGAGAGATTCGGTAAAAAGAAACGACTGTCGTGAAGAAATAAACAGTTCTCACTCTCATAAGAAAACGCCTTGCAAAAGGCGTTTTTTTTGTACTTTATTGGTATAATACAGGATGCGGCTCGGCAAAATCAATCAAACCAGTTTGTTGTTTTTGCTCTCGCCTTCACTATATTTGCCTAAAAATGTCCTATGCGTCAAATTAAAATATGTTTGGGCAGTTCGTGTTATTCCCGGGGAAACAATGTCCATCTCGAAGTAATCAAGAAATACATAGCAGAAAATCACCTGGAAGCCGAGATTTCATTCTCCGGTCATCTGTGCGAAGAATTATGCAGTAGCGGCCCGATCCTCCGAATCGACGAGAAAGTCTACAAAGAGGTCAATCTCTCGGGTTTATACAAAATACTTCAGGAAGAATTTCCGATAAAATAATAACAGGCGAAAGGCAACCTCACCCATAACACAGTTTACCCAGCAACTATGAACAGATCTATGGATTTAAAAGGAAACCGATCTATACCGAACCGGAAAATTGTCAGGACTGTTATAAATGTGTCCGTGAATGTCCGGTAAAAAGCGATTCAGATCGAAGACAATAAGGCCTACATCATAGAAGAACGATGTATCTACTGTGGCCACTGTACCCAAGTTTGCCCTACCGGTGCAAAAAGATCCGGGACGGGGTCACCCGTACCCGTCTTATCTTGCAGAATTATCCCCGGGTAATCTTATCCCTCGCCCCCTCCTGGGCCTGTGAATTCGAAGATTTATCCATCGGACAACTTATCGCAGCCATCCGCAAACTTGGTTTTTTCAGGAGTATCCGAGACTGCGATCGGTGCAGAATTGGTCTCTTCACGGGTATCGGATTATCTACAACAATCGCAACCGGGGTGTATATCTCTTCCGCCTGTCCGGTAGTGGTCGAATACATCCGGAAATACTCCGCCGAGCATACTCCGGCCATCACGCCGATGCTCTCTCCCTATGTTAGCTCATGCCAGAATTTTTAAAAAAGACTATTACGGAAACGATTTAAAAGTCATCTTTGCAGGCCCATGTATCTGTAAGAAACTGGAAGCGGATCATTTTAAAGAGCTGGTGGAAGTGGCTATCACTTTTAAAGACCTGAAAAACTGGTTTGAAAAAGAAAATATTCATCCCGAACAATTAACTCCGGCTGCAGAGGATCACTTTATCCCCTGGCAGGCCGGAATCGGTTCTCTGTACCCTGTCGAAGGAGGCATGCTTCCGGGTATCGACGGTGAAAGCAAAAAGATTGTAAAAATGGCTTTCTCCGATTTGAGTAATATCAAAGATGTCATCAAGAACCTGGATACGCGCCGGGAAAAAGATACGATTTTTCTGGAACTGCTGGCCTGTAAAGGAGGCTGCATCAATGGTCCGGCCAAACTCAGCCAGACTTCTCTGGCCATCAAAAGATACAATATTCAGCAACACCGGGCCGCACACCCCGAAAGTACCGTTCCCGATCTCGGGCATATCGAGATCTGACCACGACATTCAAGGCTTACGACTGTTCGACGGCCCGGCATACAGAAGAAGAGATCAAGCAAGCCTTATCTGCTGTCGGTAAAAACAGTCCTGAAGACGAGCTCAACTGTAGCGGGTGTGGTTATGACTCCTGCCGTGATTTTGCAGTAGCCCTGGTCGAAGGCCGGGCAGAAGAAAACATGTGCGTATCCTATATGCGACGGGTGGCCCACGACAAAGCGACCGTCTTGTTACAAAAAATACCGGCAGGCGTATTACTGGTCGATAATGATCTGAAAATCTCCGATATGAACAGCTGTTGTGCCGACCTGCTGGGAGAGGATGTCGTCATGGTCTACGAAGCTTCGCCCGGATTACAAGGCGTCGAATTGGACAAAATCTGTAGCTTCACCGACCTCTTCCGCACAGTATTGAACACAGGTAAAGAGATCACGGAACGGCAAATCCGGGAAGGCGATAAAATCTGGCTGCTCTCTATTTATAATATCCAACCCCACCGCCTGGTATTCGGAATCTTACAGGATCTTCGGGAACCTTACGTCCGTAAAGAATGGATGCTTGAAAAAAACCCAGGAAGTGGTACGCAAATATATGGCTACAGTACAGGAAGTGGCTTGCCTGCTAGGTGAAAATGCAGCTTTTACCGATGCTACCCTACGGTCGATTATGGAGGCGGGGGAAAAGGTAAAAAAGCTAAAGGCCAGAAGCAAGAGGGGAGGGAGAAAAAAGGTTGGAGGGGAAAAAGATGGGGAACGAGTTTATAAGAAAAAAGGAAGGATGAAAGAATCGGATATATTTATAGAAGTAGACTGTTTCCAAAAAATAAAGCAGGCAATATCGTCTGTGGAGACAGTTACATGTCCCAGAAGTTAAAAAAAGAGGAAGACCGGATCATCAGTGTATTATCGGACGGTTTAGGGAGTGGTATCAAAGCCAGTGTTTTATCGGCGATGACCGCTACTATGGCCATGAATTACACAGCCATGAACGAAAGTATTCCTCCAAACCGCTCTCTCGATTATCCATACCCTGCCTAAGGATATGGTCCGTAAAAAAATCAGTTATTCCACCTTTTTTGTATCTTCGACATCGATTGTTTCGGGAATACCCGGATCGTGGAATACGAAAGCCCGGCGGTCTATCTGTTTCGTCGCGGACAGGCAGTGGAAATCCGGAAAAAAGATCCCGATCGAACGGGAAGATCTGGAAAATACCTTTCTGTGGATATCGGAGTTCAAGCTGGAAAAAGAAGACCGCCTGATTTGTTTTTCCGACGGAGTCAGCCAATCGGGAATGGGTAGCAGTAATATGCCTTTCGGTTGGGACGAAGGAGTCGGTATCTATATCGCAGAAACCTTAAGCCAGTACCCCGGTATATCGGCGAAAGAATTAGCCCGCAAAATCGTTTTAAGGGCCGAACGCAACGATAACTATCGTTTGCTGGACGACACCAGCTGTTGTGTCATTTACCGGCGAACGCCGCGCAATCTGCTCATCCTGTACCGGCCCGCCTTACGATGAAAAAAAAAGACCGGTATCTGGCAGAAAAAGTCAGGGGATTTCAAAGGTAAAAAAGTACTCTGCGGAGGAACGACAGCCACGATTATTTCAAAGGGAACTTCAACTCCCCTGCAGGTCAGTATGGATATCACCGATAAAGAGCTCCCCCCCCACTCTCCTATATGGAAGGAATCGACCTGATCACGGAAGGGATTCTGACCTTAAGTAAGGTGGAGCGGCTTTTTAACCCAAAGGGATCCCCGAAAAATCACAGGGTCCGGCCAACGACCTGGTTAATCTGATACAAAACAGTGATAAAATCACCTTTATCGTCGGTACCCGGATCAATGTGGCACATCAGGATCCCAACCTACCCGTAGAACTGGAAATCCGGCGTAATGTGGTAAAAAAAAAATTAAATATTTATTAGAAACGAAATTCCTGAAAGATGTAGAAATTACCTATCTTTGACCCCTCAAAATGACACACATCAAAAAAGACTACACATTAACAGGAAAGAAATTTTAAATTTGAATCCTATGGACAAAATCAAACTGAGATTATGTGCAGGAACCATGTGTTATGTCATGGGCGGAGCCCAATTAATGGAAATAGAAGAATTGTTGTCTGAAGAAGAAAAACAAGGCATTGAAATCACCTTTTCTCCTTGTCTGCAACGGTGTAACGGCAAAGATACACCTCCTTTTGCAGAGCTGAACGGAGAAATCATAACCGGTGTCAGTAAAGAAACCCTATTACGAATTATAAAAGAAGAATTAAGACATGTTGTACGATAATTTTGCGATGCTCACCAAACGGGAGTTATTAATCCGGATTGTCAAGTTATTAAAAAAGACGAACTGATCACAGGTCTGAAATATCTCCCTGTCGAAATGCGTCCACGCAACAAGCGACCGGTGGTGTTGCATCCACAAAGACCGTTACATCCTCAAACACAAGATTATCTCGATTCTGGGCTTTGAAATTACAGACGAAGAGAATCGACCTGATTCATCTCTCCGATTTCGCCCGCATGGCGATGGCTAATAAAAATATGAAGGAAAATATTCTTTCTGTTGTCCACGAAGCTTGTAGTGCCTGTATCCAATCACAATATGCCGTCACAAACCTTTGCCGGGGATGTGAAGGCCGGCCTTGTGTGATGAACTGCCCCAAAGCTGCGATTTCGTTTATCGGCGGCAAAGCCAGTATCAGCAGTGAGGATTGTGTCAGCTGCGGATTATGCCAGAAAGTTTGCCCCTATCATGCTATTGTATACACGCCTGTTCCTTGCGAAGACGTTTGTCCGTAAAGCGATCAGTAAAGATGCCGAAGGCGTAGAACATATCGATAAAGAAAAGTGTATCTATTGCGGAAAATGTATGCAAGCCTGTCCCTATGGAGCTATCATGGAACGGTCGAAAATCATCGATATACACAAAAGTATTAGTAATCCGAAGAAAAAAAAATCGTAGCTATCCCTGCTCCTGCTATCTATGGACAGTTCAATGCCACTCCGGGGCAAGTACTGGCAGCGATCAAACAAATCGGTTTCGACGATGTGATCGAAGTTGCTCTCGGTGCCGAAATCACAGCTGCAAACGAAGCCAAAGAATTGGAAGAAAAAATGCAGGAAGGCCAAGCTTTTATGACCACCTCTTGTTGCCCGGCTTATACCGGTTGGGTGGACAAGCATGCTCCGATGCTGAAACCCTATGTTTCGGAAACCCGGAGCCCGATGGTCTATGCAGCCCGATACGCGAAGGAGAAATATCCGGATGCCGAAGTCGTATTCATCGGACCGTGCCTGGCCAAACGCCATGAAGCCGATTCGGTCGACGAAGTGGGATTATGTGATGAGCTTCGAAGAGCTGGGTGCTTTTATGGTGGCTTATGACATAGATGTAGCCAATTGCAGCGAGAAAGAGCTCAACCACGAAGTGACGAAGTACGGCCGTGGATTTGCTCAGGCCGGCGGAGTACAGGCAGCTGTTGTCAATTGCCATCGGCGACAAATATTCCAATATTCATATCGAAGGGTTGGATAAGAAAAAATCAAGCCCTATTGAAGAGTATGGCTAAAAACCCGACGCTCAATTCGTCGAAGTAATGGCCTGCGACGGAGGTTGTATCAACGGCCCCTGTTCATTAGCTCCCCCTCACCTTAGCCAAACGACAAATCAAAAAAGTACTGGAATAACCAAAAGAGCAATTGGTTTGTCAAATCGATGTCCCCTGTACCGCCTTTTTACGGCCGCAGGGGGCATCGATCTTATAATTAGTACGTTTTCAGTGACAACGGTTAACTTCTGAAATTTTTGTACCCCTTGAAACCTAAAAAATATAAAACTAGATATGGTACACCTAGAAACTAAGAAAGATTTCAGTTTGAGCACATTTACCTATTTCTTTACCTAAAATATTAGAATGACTCTCCGCTCCGATCACATATATAAAATCCTGTTCCCCGGAAGCAATTCGCTTATAATAATTCAGGAAAGTCGGCAATAATTTCTTATCTGTAAAGAAAAGACATTCCCTCGATTTCCTGCAACTCTTTTTTCGATCAGTTGCTCGCCGATCCGACGGGTTTTCTGCCGAAGCATAATCATTCAGGTATTCACGGAAAGTCAGTACGGCATTCAGCTTACAGAATTTACCTTCCACTCCTTTTTTCCAGCAAGTTCATGATCTTATCCCCGGTACGTCCGCAACGGTAGCCGGCAGTACAGAAAGAAGTGATGTAACCGTCTCCGGCCAACTCGCGGATCACTTCGTCCAAACTGCGTTCGTCGCCCAGCATAAACTGAACCTTATCGGGATTTTCTTCCTGTACCTTTTTTTCTCGGAATAGGCTCCGATACCGATTTTCGAAGAAGCATCCGTCTGTGTGCAACCATAATTGATAATTTCACGCCGTAATTCAGCACGCTCCCGGGCCGTGACAATCAAGCCTGTATAAGGCACGGCCAGACGCAACACCGTCACCAATCGGCGGAAAGCATCGTCCCTGACCAAATAAGGCGAATTTTCGCTCACAAACGATCCCAAAGCAGGCTGCATACGCGGAAAGGAAATGGTGTGCGGTCCGATACCGAACTGTCTTTCCAGGTCGTGAGCATGATGAACTAACCCCATCACCTCAAAACGCCAGTCGTACAAAACCGAACAGAGCCCCGATAGCCACATCGTCTATCCCTGCATCCATTGCACGATGCATTGCGTACAAACGCCAACGGAAATTTCCTTTAATCGTATTGGCCGGATGCAACTCGGCATAACGTCCCGGATGATAAGTTTCCTGGAACACCTGATAAGTCCCGATTCCGGCACGCCACAGTTTCCGCAGATTCTCTATACTCATCGGCGCCGCATTGATATTGATGCGACGGATATTATTAAAGCCGTTCCCGGTAGGAGTCACCCGTTTGGTTGCATAAATCGTCGCCATACTATCGGCAATATAGTCGGCATCACTTTGGGGATGCTCACCATATACGGCAATCAAACGTTTATGTCCCTCATCGATCACAGCCTCCGTCTCCCGTCTCACCTCCTCCATAGTCAACACATGCCGTTTTTCAGCACAGTTATCACTTCGGAACCCACAATAGACACAACTATTTACGCAGAGGTTGGAACAATATAACGGAGCGAAAAAGACGATCCGGTTGTCATATACTTTCTTTTTTTACCGGCAATGCGGCTTCACGCATTTCTTCCAACAGTCCCGGATCTTCTACATTCAACAACACAGCCGTTTCTTCCGGAGATAACAACTTTATATCCAGAGATTTCTGTAAAATATCCCGCACTTGCTGTTTATCCGGCTGACGATATTTTTCAAGATTACCGAAAATCGATTTTTCATCGATAAAGTCTTTTCCGTTTACCAGATATTTTTTCTATTTCAGCTGGTTTAATCACTTGCTGAACCCATTCTTTCATGTTCATATCGACTCATATTTCTATTATCTCACCGCCAATCCCCAGGCATCGGCAAATTGCGGATACTTCTTTCTGATCAGGAATACTTCATTCCAACAATCGGTGTGGGTATTGAAAGGGGCGGTAGTCACCCGGTACATGCCATTTTCGTTCCTCAGGATAGCACTTTCTTTAAATCCCATAAATACCAAGCGTTTTCTCAAATTTTCCACTCTTTGTTTACTCTTGAAACTCCCGACAATCACATAATAAGCCCTGATTGAATCACTTTCGGTATCGACTACTTTCTCCTCTTTATAGGAGCCACCGGATCGACCTCAGGAGCCACCTCTTTATAGACAGTGTCTTTTTTCACCGGAACAGGTGCAATCATCACTTCCAGCGGTTCTTTTTCGGCTGCTTTTTTCTTTTTTTCTTATGGTCTTTATGTCCGAACAGTAAATTTATCCCGAAACGGGCATTAGCGGACTGTGTATTGGTATAATTGCAAGCCAATAAGTTGTCGGTTTCCAGATAAAGCTGGAACGGGCCGAGTTTTGCGGTCAGACCGGCACCGAGATTCACATAACTTCCCCGGGTAATGCTATATGAAACCGAAGCACTGACATTACGCATCAAGCGTCCGTTCACCGAAGCAGTCAGCGAAGGAATAAACATTTTATCAACTAATGAAGCCCGGAACAACCCTCCGACATAAAAAGTACGGTTCAACTGATAGGTAGCTCCTAAATACAATTTCGGGCTCACCATCGTAGTATAAGCTTTACCTCTGCTTCTCAGCTGCAAACTATCTTTCAATTGGTCTGTCAACTTCGTGAAAGCACTATCGATAGAAATATATCCCACATTGTCTTTATTCACACTATTGGAAATATCGGCCCCTTCCCAGGTAAACCGGGCATCCTGATAAAAAAATTATACCGAAAATCCTTATTTCCCCAATGAATAAAACCCAAATCCGTCAAACTGGCGAACAATTTAATTTTATCGTTGAATTGATATTCACCTCCCCAAATCGATAGCAAAACCGGGATTTTTAGTATTCAGAAAATCCCCGCAACCCCGATGTCGTCGGTATTGAAGTCGAAATCGTCCCAATCGATCGGCTTGTTGGGTTCGAACGGCAAACCTGTCTGTTCGTTACGAATATTCACCGGAGCGGTGATCCTGATATTCTGCCGGGAATGTATCTTCATCGTTCCATCTTTCTCTGTCACCACATCCAATTCAGAATCCGTCATATGAGCATTCGCAATACCTGCAAGATATTTCAAACGCCCTCCGACGGTAAGCTTACTGTTCACCTGTTTCGACAAACCTAAAGCCACTTCGATATAGGAATTCAGATTGACCCCCAGCTTCCCGAAATCCATAGAGGGATGGTCCGTATTACCATATTTCAGGAAAGTGAACAAATCCTTGTTATAACGAAATAAGAAATCATTTTTCTGAGTGATATCCAAAGTCCCGTACCAACTTTTTAGCTTTCACACCGATGGAAAGAATAGAATTTTCATTATTAAAAGCGATGTAATTCCGTTTATGCAATGATTTATAAAACTTATTCACATCCATATAAACCGAATCGTCCCGTTTGAACAACAAATCCTCGACGGTAAACGAAGCGTTCAGATAATTCACGGAAACGCCACTGAGCCCCGGCAGACCGATAAAGACTTTATACTCCGGCTGATAAGCAGGATTTAACCGAAATTGCTGCGGAAGATTTGATAAGAAATAAGATGTATTGTTCCCATCCTGAGCTTTAACAACACTACCTAATGAAAGGATTGCCAGCGCAATCAACAAAATACGCTTCATACACTTCTAATAATTTCAATCACCAATTAATCACAGATTTGACGATGTAAATGTATGTTAAATAAACAAGATATTCAATAAATCCTCCCAATTATATTTTATAAATTTTAATCTTCTTTTCCGCTCCTTCTTTTTCCGCTTCAAATATCGTATCCCAACTCCAGCTTAGCCACATCGCTCGTCCGGTCGGGCGTCCATGCCGGCTCGAAAACCAGGTTTACGGTAGCACTTTTCTATACCTTCGACTTCCATTACCACATCATGCACTTGCTGCACGATCTCATCGGCGATCGGGCATCCGGGAGCCGTGAGGGTCATGTGAATGATCACTTCGGAAGGCTTTGGAAATTCTATATCGTATATCAACCCCAATTCCCAGATATTCACCGGAATCTCCGGATCATAAACCGTGCTCAATTTCTCAATAATCAGATCCCTTGTTATACTGGCAGTCATATCCATCCGTCTTTAATCGTTTAAAATTTCTTACTTCGTATTTTTGCGAAGCTGCCTCAGCAGCAATTGCATAGAATTTGATCTGTTTCACCATCGCAAGCAGGCCATTGGAACGGGTAGGCGACAAATGCTGGGTCAATCCGATCTCATCGATAAAATGCAGGTCGGCTTTAGCGATATCCGCCGGCTTCTGTCCGGAAAAAGACCCGGATCAACAATCCGGCGATGCCTTTGGTGATAATTGCATCGCTGTCAGCTGTAAAAATACAAAAGGCCATCCTGCATATCGGCATGAAACCACACCCTCGACTGGCATCCCTTAATCAGATTTTCTTCGGTCTTATGTGCTTCATCCATCCCTTCCAGACCCGATCCCAACTCGATCAGATAAGCATATTTATCCATCCAATCATCATATATAGAAAATTCATCTATAATTTCCTGTTCTTTTTTCCTCGATTGTCATTTTTATCAATTTTTATCCTATCCTTTACAAAAAAATATAAATATCAGGCCAACTTAAACATTTTAGCCACCCGGTGTAATCCTTCGCAAAACAGATCGATTTCTTCAGAGGTATTGTACATACCGATCGAAGCCCTTACCATACCCGTTACCCCATAATGTTGCATGACCGGTTCGGCACAGAGCTGTCCCGTACGAACAGCGATCCCCATTTTATCTAACAATATGCCTGTATCGGAATGATGTATTTCTCCCAATGCAAAAAGACAGGACGGAAGATTTCCGTATAGCTTCGCCAAAAATCCGCATAGGCAGGAACCTGCCGCATCCGCTCCATCGCATAGTCCAACAACTGCTGTTCGTAAACAGCGATCTCTGGCAAACCGAGGGATTCAACATAACGAATGGCTTCTCCCAAGCCGATCACCCCGATAAAATCGGGAGTTCCTGCTTCGAATTTAAAAGGAAGCTCGTTATAAGTCGTCTTTTCGAAATGTACTTCTTTGATCATCTCTCCCCCACCTTGCCAGGGAGGCATCCGATTCAGCAAATCCTCCTTACCGTACAACACTCCGACTCCTGTAGGACCATATAACTTATGTCCTGAAAATACAAAAAATCACAGTCGAGCGCCTGCACATCTATCGGTATATGCTGAACAGCTTGTGCGCCGTCGACCAACACTTTTGCACCGATCCGATGAGCCCGGCCGATCAGCTCTTTTTTACCGGATTTACCGTCCCCAACACATTCGAAACGTAAGCGACTCCAACTAATTTCACCCGCGGAGTCAATAAAGTATCCAGTTGTGATACAGATCGAGCTCCCTTTATCGTTAAACGGAAGTACTTTCAATACCGCTCCTTTCCGTTCACAGAGCATCTGCCAGGGAACAATATTGGCATGATGCTCCATTTCAGTTACCAGGATTTCGTCACCTTCCCGGATAAAAGCTTCTCCGAAAGAAAAAGCCACCAGGTTGATGCTTTCCGTGGTACCCCGGGTAAAAATAATTTCTTTATCCGAACCGGCATGAATGAATTTCCGGACAATTTCACGGGCTTCCTCATTGGCATCGGTACATTTATTACTCAAAAAATGGACTCCCCGATGTACATTCGAGTTGTACTTCAGGTAATATTCGTTCATTTTTTCAATGACTTGCAACGGCCGCTGAGTCGTCGCCCCATTATCCAGGTATACCAAGCGTTTTCCGTATACCTGTTCTTCCAATATCGGGAAATCTTTCCGGACTTTTGCAACGTCGAACATATCCGATTATTTTTTTACATTGCATAATGCAATTATAACATTTCGATAATTCACCCCTCAGCCGCTTATCGATCAAATCATCGATTTTCACCCGCAGGGGTTCGAGTTTTACCCGCCGGATAATGTCGTGAGCAAACCCGAACATCATCATCATCCGGGCTTCTTCCGGACTGATTCCCCGTGAACGCAGATAGAACATAGCTTCTTCATCGATCTGTCCGACCGTCGCTCCATGGCTACATTTCACATCATCGGCATCGATGATCAGCTGGGGTTTGGCATTTATCCGGGCGGTATCTGTCAGCAATAAGTTGTTATTGGCCTGATAAGCTTCGGTCTTCTGTGCATCCGGCCGCACACGGATACATCCGCTGAAATTTGCCAGTGCAGCATCATCCAGAACACCCTTGAAATGCTCGTTACTCGTACAATGCGGAGCAATATGATCGATGTAAGAAAAGTTATCGACAATCTGTTTTTTATCCTGGATATACATCCCGTACAAATGACATTCTCCCCCCTTCTTCATTCAAAGCGACATACATATTGTTCCGGATAGTACCCCCGTACAAGGTCACCAGGTTACTTTCAAAAGTGGAATTACGGTGTTCTGAGACAAATAAAGAATTGATCTGGGAAGCCCCGAGATGTTGATTCTGTACCTGATAATATTCCATATGGGCATTGGGGCCCAAATATACTTCGGTCGTATTGTTGATTAAAAATCATGCTCTGAAAGCGTGTGATCGCAAACCAGTACAGTCGCTCTGGCATTTTTCCCCAGTACGATCAGGTTACGTTGGAATCCCATCAGATCGGCCTTCGCCCTTAAGAGATTGATAATCTGCAAAGGGCATTCTAAAAACGACATCGTCAGGGACATAAACAAATACACCGTCCTGTGCAAATGCCGTATTCAGCGCCACTAAGCCATCCCGGTGAGCGACAGGCGCATAGTGGTTATAATGTTTAGCAAACAGATCAGGGTATTTCACACTCGCTTCCTGCAAACCACAGATAACCACTTCCTCCGGTATTTCGGCTGCCGGATTCCCATCGAACCACCAACCGTTCACGGTCAATACGGGAGTGGTAACCAAATCCGTAACAGCACAGCGGAAAGTTTCGTTCATATCCACCTCCTGCCGGATATATTTCAACACGACGTTATAATCTTTGCCGAATAAAGGGCAGCAGATTCAGATAAATATAATCTTCCTGTTTATTCGGGATTCCTCCCAAATCGACAAATTTACGGAATGCTTCCTCCCGGCAACCGTTCATTACCGCGCTGTTTCCTGCATCGAGCAGGGCCCGGCCTTCCCCTGAACAAAGTTGCCAAATCGGTATTTATTTTTTCAAAATCGTTCATATCCGACTACTTACCTTTTTACTTCTTCCTTGATCCAATCATATCCCTTCTCTTCCAGTTCGGCTACCAGCTCTTTGCCGGCGGTTTTCACAATACGGCCGTCATACAATACATGTACCACATCGGGTTTGATATAATCCAACAAACGCTGGTAGTGAGTAATGACAATCGTAGCATTCTCCGGCTTTTTTCAGTTTGTTCACGCCATTGGCCACCGTTCGTAACGCATCGATATCCAAACCGGAATCTGTTTCATCTAGAATAGCCAGTTTCGGTTCCAACACCGCCATCTGGAATATTTCGTTCTTTTTCTTCTCTCCACCGGAAAAACCTTCATTCAGAGAACGGTTCAGCAACTTATTGTCGATCCCGACCAATTCCATTTTCTGGCGGATCATCTTTAAGAAATCCCCGGCCGGATAAGGAGGCTGTCCATGGTATTTACGAATCTCGTTTACTGCCGTCTTCAAAAAATTCACCGTACTCACTCCCGGAATTTCTACCGGATACTGGAAACTCAAGAAAATTCCTTCCCGTGCCCGGTCTTCTGCCGGCATCTCCAGCAGATTTTTACCATTGAATTCCACTTCTCCCTGGGTAACCTCAAAACGTTCACGACCGGTAAGCACAGCAGAAAGCGTACTCTTTCCGGCACCGTTCGGTCCCATGATTGCATGAACTTCTCCGGCTTTGATTTCCAAATCAATGCCTTTCAATATTTCTTTGCCATCTACCGAGGCATGTAAGTTTTTATCTTTAACATAATCTCACTTCTTTCAGAATGAATTTACTTTTTTATTCTTCTCCCTTTTACTTGTTACCTTCTCCTTTTTAGGCTCCAGCCTTTAGCTTTTTGCTTTTTAGCTTTTTTACCCCACACTTCCCTCCAAACTGATCTGCAACAGCTTTTGTGCTTCCACCGCAAACTCCATCGGCATTTTATTGAGGACATCACCGGCATAACCTTTGATAATCAAGCCCACAGCATCCTCGGTCGAAATTCCCCGCTGGTTGCAATAAAAAATCTGGTCTTCGCCGATTTTAGAGGTTGTCGCCTCATGTTCTACCTGAGCCGTCGAATTCTCGATTTCCAGGTAAGGGAACGTATGTGCCCCACATTTGTCCCCCAGCAATAAAGAATCGCACTGAGAATAATTACGGGCATTTTTTGGCAGCTCTTCACCACTTTCACTTTTCCCCCGGTAAGAGTTACTGCTGAACCCGGCGGAGATACCTTTAGAAACGATCCGGCTACGGGTATTGTTACCGATATGAATCATCTTTGTACCGGTATCCGCCTGCTGATAATTATTGGTAACCGCTACAGAATAAAACTCACTTACCGAGCCATCTCCTTTTTAAAAATAGTGCTGGGATATTTCCAGGTAATAGCCGAACCGGTTTCTACCTGAGCCCAGATCAAACGGGCATTTTTCGCCCCGGCAGATTCCTCTTTTAGTAACGAAATTATAAATTCCGCCTTTCCCGTCCTTATCCCCGGGATACCAGTTTTGTACCGTACTGTACTTCACCTCTGCGTTTTTTCTCGACCACGATTTCCACAATCGCTGCATGCAACTGATTTTCATCGCGTTGAGGAGCGGTACAACCTTCCAGATAACTCACATAAGCCTCATCTTCAGCAACAATCAGTGTACGTTCGAACTGTCCTGTATTCCGGGCATTGATCCGAAATAAGTAGACAATTCCATCGGACAACGTACCCCTTTAGGAATATAGACAAACGAACCATCGCTGAATACGGCCGAATTCAAAGCAGCAAAATAATTATCATGATAAGGTACGACAGTCCCTAAATATTTCCGTACTAAATCGGGATGATTTTTTACCGCTTCTGAAAAAAGAACAGAAGATCACTCCGCGTTCAGCCAGCGTTTCCTTAAAGGTTGTCTTTACAGAAACACTGTCCATAACGGCATCGACCGCCACTCCGGACAGGGCCATTTGTTTGCTCAAAGGAATCCCCAGCTTATCGAAAGTAGCCTTCAATTCGGATCGACCTCTTCCCAACTCTTCGTCTCCTTCTGTTTCGGAGCTGCATAATATACGATATCCTGATAATTGATCTCAGGAATATCCAGTTGAGCCCAACGGGGCATCTTCATCGTCAACCAATGCCGGTAAGCTTTCAACCGAAATTCCAGCATCCAATCCGGTTCCTCCTTCTTGGCGGATATGATCCGGATCACCTCTTCGTTCAAACCTTTACCTATCGTATCGGTTTCGACATTCGTCACAAACCCATACTTATATTCACTTCCGGTAACTTCTTCTATAATATTGTCCATAAAACCTATTGAAACTTGAAAATTGCAACTTGAACCTAAATTCAAAGCCAATCTTACGATTATAATCACAAAAAGTAAGAAATTTATTTAACACACATCCAGAGTCAAAGAACCAAAAGTTAAAAAAGTCTGTCCGACCGTAGAATAAAATCGGAGGATGGTTGATCTGTCTGTTAATTTACACTATTTTTGCAGAAGATAAGCTGTACCTCGGCATAACTTTCAAGCAAGCTTGAAGATTCTGCTCCCGGTTTGCATTATCTTTGCCCGTATAAACAGATCATCAACAAACATACGTTCAATTTTACCATGTCCAATTATACAGAACTTTCTACATTAGGAGAATTTGGTTTGATCGACCACCTGACAAAAACGATTCGATTACAGAATCCCTCTACCCTGAAAGGGATTGGAGACGACGCAGCCGTCCTGGATTATGGCAATAAAAAAAATCCTCGTCAGTACAGACATGCTGATCCAAGGTATTCATTTCGATCTGACTTATACCCCCTAAAACATTTGGGATATAAATCGGTAGCCGTCAATGCCAGCGATATCTATGCGATGAACGGCATTCCTGAAACAGATCACGCTCTCCCTCGCTGTCTCGAACCATTTTTTCTGTCGAAGGGCTGGAAGAGTTTTATGCCGGCCTATATCTGGCCTGTGAAAAGTACGGGATCGACCTGGTCGGAGGCGATACGACTTCTTCTAAAACCGGCATGTGCATCAGCATCACGGTATTGGGAGAAGCCGATGAACAGGATATCGTCTATCGGAATACAGCCAAAGAGAATCAACTGATCTGCGTCAGCGGCGACTTGGGAGCAGCCTATATGGGATTACAATTGCTGGAAAAGAGAAAAATTAGTTTTTCAGGGAGACGAAAATGCCCAACCCGATTTCGCCGGTTATGAATATATCCTGGAACGCCAACTGAAACCGGAAGCCCGTAAAGATATCGTTCAACAGTTTAAAGAAAAAAAAATATCCTTCCGACGGCCATGATCGATATCTCGGATGGGCTGGCTTCGGAAATCATGCACATTTGCAAAGATTCCGGGATCGGTTGTAACATTTATGAAGAAAAAATACCGATCGATTACCAAACGTTCAAAATGGCGGAAGAGCTCAATATGAATGCTACGGTATGCGCCTTATCCGGAGGAGAAGACTATGAACTCTTGTTCACCGCTCCTTTAGAGCATTACGACCTGCTGACCGCTATGCCGGGAATCAGCGTGATCGGCCATACCTGCAAAGCCTCTGAAGGATGTTATATGACTACCCGCGACGGGAATACTTTCGAATTAAAAGCCCAGGGATGGCAGAATTTTTCTTCAACAACGGCTGCCGGGGAAAGTGAAAATAAAAAAGCAAAGGAGGACAGATGAGCAGAGATTTAGAAGATGTTTTACGGGAAATCGGGGGAGTTGAGTAATATACATGCAGACCGTAAAAAACTGCGGGCCAACTTGCGGGAGATCAGAGACCACCGTCTGGCTTATTACAATCAAAGCAACGAAAAGGAGTTGCAGGCCGAATTTTCAGATGCCCTGTTTAAAATTCTTTTTACTGGAATTAGATGAAGAAGAAGAAGAAAAAGCATCGAGATAGCAGAACTGGCTTATCTGGGCTTGGGGCATATTTTCAGACGACCGGAATTACCGACCCCCGAGCTTTATAAACGCAGGTTATTGCTTTTGCATTATTTCTGTGATTATTTTACCGATTCCATCATCGAAGTATTTCTCTCCAAATATCGGGAGGACAACATATTACAGGCGAGAAGTCTGGCTATCGAATGTCTGGAGAAGATGCAGTTGTCGGATATGTTTTATCTGGAAGAAAATGCAACCGATTTTATCGACGGAGATGAACAACTATCGGACGCTTGCAACGGTATCGAAACAGATCCGCGTTTATCTGAGGAGGAAAAAAGCCAATGCAGCCTTACTACACAAGGTTTTATACGCTTACCTGAAAGCCAAATACAAAAACTGAGAGCTTTGAGCTCTCAGTACCCTTCTCAATTAATGATTCGGATTAAATCTCCTTTCGCCACCCCCGGGGAGAAAATGAACGATGACCTCTGTTTTCACCTTCTTCTCTCGGACGAGCTTTTTCACTACTATCTTTCTTCCTTGAAATTCCGACTCGTTAAGAGCATTAATAGCATTCATTCCTTCGGTTTCATCCTCCATTTCAACGAAACCAAAACACTTTGAATTGCCGGTTTCCTTGTCCATAATTACTTTTTGCTGAAGAAACAGTACCGAATTCTCCAAAGAGAGTTGCGAGATCGTCACCTGTTGTGGCGGAACTCATTTTTGCTACAAAAATATTCACAATAAAAAAAAATATTAAAAAAATGATTAAACATATAGAAGGGTACGTAGAGCTATATTTTTAGTTACAAAAACACAAAACTAAGATTCTTCTATCGACACAAATATAAAGTAAATTATTAATACTCAGAAAAAAAATCTCCCGATAATTTACAACAATAAAAATATTTTCATTTTTTTTTGCATTTTTATTTGCACATTCCAACAAAAGCTCTACCTTTGCACACGCAATGAAACGCTGGTGGCATAGCTCAGTCGGTAGAGCAAAGGACTGAAAATCCTTGTGTCCCTGGTTCGATTCCAGGTGCTACCACTTCCCCTGATAAGCAGTTACATAAGTAGCTGCTTATTTTTTTTATATTCCCCCGTTCATGGAGCAATCGAAACCGATAGTCAAGCATAACCGGATTACTATCGCTTGTAATACCAACCGATAGAGACCACAGCCGACACGATGCACACTCATTTACGGTAAAAGTAAGTTCTGTAGCTCCCCGATCGAATCTTACCACATAATCCGCCCCAGCAGTTTCCAGTTCTTCCCGGGAGCCATATCCATATACACACCCAACCGAACTCACTCCCGCATGCTTCGCCCCGAGTATGTCGAATTTACGGTCACCGACCATAATTACTTCGGAAAGAGATACAACCTCCTTAGTCTTCAGTACATAATCGATCACCTCTTCTTTTAGTCGAGCGTACTCCGTCCAAAGTAGCCCCTCCGACAAAGGAAAAATAAGCGGCAAGCTGAAAATGATCCAATATTTTCCGGGCGAATACTTCCGGCTTAGAAGTAGCCACCATCATAGTCTTTCCCGCCTGACACAAACGATCCAACAACTCAGGCATCCCCGGATATACCTCGTTTTCAAGCCAGCCCACAGTCGCAAAACGTTCTCTATACTTCAAGATCGCTTCTTGCGCCTGAGCTTCGGATAAACGATAGAATTCCTGAAATGAATCCAACAAAGGCGGTCCGATAAAAGGACACAACTCCTGCAAAATCCTTCACCTCAATCCCCAAATGCCGTAAAGCATACTGCACACAGGTGGTAATTCCTATCATCGGATCGGTCAGCGTCCCATCTAAATCCCATAAAATATATTTACAATTTTTTTTCCATTATTCCTCTTTTAAATTCGAAAGTTTACCTGCCTCAACGTTACTTCGTTCCTGATCAGTGCCGCCTTTCAGATTTCTGATTAGCGAACCTTCAGTTCTGATGGGGGGATTTTATCCGGAACATAGTTCCGCCGATCAAGGTAATGCTAATCCGAATCCGATGGATAATACCATAATTCAGCTTTTTCTACAAAGATAATCTTAAAATAGCAAATGACAAGTCCGGCAGACTTTCAGCGATCGAAAATCTACCGGACTACAATCCTCCCCTCCAGCCTGTCAATTGATCACAAACGCTCTTCCAGCCATTCTACCAACTGATGTTTATCTTTTTGCCTGTCCGATGATCTTTCCGTCAGGCCCGATCAAAATCAAAGTACAGGGCAAATAAGGTGCGGCATACATCGTGATCACCCTGGCCGGTTTGTATGGCTCAGGGGAATTCATCGATTACCTGTTTCCATGGCAATTGATCCTGTTCCAAGGCTTTCAGCCAGTCCTCCCTGCGGCTGTCGTTGGTCACTCCCAGGATCTCGAACCCTTTATCCTTAAAGCGGGCATAAATCTTTTTTCATTTCGGGGAACGAAGCCCGGCAAGGGCGACACCACGAAGCCCAAAAATCCAGCAACACGTATTTACCCCGCAAATCCGACAAAGCCAGCCGGCTTCCGTCCGGCGTCTCCAGCGAAAAATCGGGAGCCGGTTGCCCCGGCCGTACCCGCTCGCGGATAGCAATCTCCTCGCGCACCTCTGCCGCCATAGGACTATTCTGCACTTTAGGATCCAAAACGGAAAATACTTCCTTCAACTCTTCCAACGTCATATCGTTCCACATCATCCGCAGATTCAAAACGGACGACTCCACCGTGCGGTTTTCCCGTATAAGCTCCAACTGCCGTTGGCGTACAGCTTCGGAAAAGCGTTCGGACAAAGGCTCCGTTTCGTCCTGCAATTTATAATAGGCTTCGGTATCCGTATTCCTCAATCCGGCCATTTTCTGTTGTGCCTCGGCATATTCCTTTGTGCTCCGGGGCTTTTAATATCTGCCCGTATACTCCGGCGATCTTCTCATACACTTCCTGGTTCAAACTCCCTTCCACCGTTTGTCCGCCGATCGAACGGTAGCCATACCGTTCGATCACATCTTTCCAGGCAGCCATCACCCGGATCGGGGAATTCTCTGCAATAAATCCCAGACTTGCCGGCTGATCGCTATCAGGACACACCTTTACAGTGACGGAAACCGGGGATTCCAAACGCCCTTCGAACACGAATTTTCCATTCCGCATATTCACCGTATCTCCCATCGTCGGTTCCCCGAAACCTGCCGATTGTAACAATATGGCTTTTCCGTCACCAGCCCCTTCAATGTTGCCGGTAATTCCGGTAACCGTCTGCCGGGGCTGTGCAAGCAGCCACCCCAAAAAGGATACCCCCTATTATCATTTGTGTTTTCATATCATAATTTTTTATTTATTTCAATACAATTTTTTTTTCTCTGTCGGAGTCATGCAAATCATATGTTTCAAATCTTCCATCCTAGCCGCATGATTTTTCATCGTTTCCACGTTCAGGGCATAAGCCCGGCGGGTAGCCGAAAAGCACGAAGCGTAATATCATGCCGGGTAATAATGCGGTCGTTATATTTGCGGGCGACCGGCGTTTGGCCGGCAAAACCGGCAATATACACCACAGCATTGGCAAACACATCCCGGGCCTCATCCGTCATATCGTCGGGCGAAGCAGCAAATCCCCAGTGGAGAAAGTTACCATGTCTTCCGATCGCCACAGCATCCCATGTCTTAGCCGAAACGCCACCGGAAATTATCTCAGCTTCAGGCGAATCCTCGAAACCACCGGGCCGCGATACCATGCCGACACGGAGCTCCGCTTCGACATATACCCTTCTTTCTGCACCCGCCACATCGGTAAAGAATCGGGAGCTATGGTATCATCGATATAAGGCAGCGTCCGCATCGGTTTCTTCACCATCGGACGGTCGAAGTCGGGAGGCAAATAACCGGTTTTTTCATACCGGGTCAGGCGGCCTGAACTATCCCTTTCCATAATGCCCGGCAGGATAGGAGCCGGCCGACCGTCCATCACCGTTACATCATAATTGTCCGACAATTCCGGCCGGTAGGCTTGGGCCCGGATCACCGTCACCTGCCGGAAATAGCGTTTCAACATCTTGTCAAAGGAAGCCATACGTTTCGCACTGCTTTTGTGCCAACACCGCCGAATCGGGACGGTTACCGACATAATCGACATCCGGCGAACCGCCGACATACAACACTTTCAGGTTACTTTTTACGGATCCCGGCCTGTAAACCTCCGGACAGGCACAAACAAAGCACTATACCAATGATTGTTTTTTATTTTGCTTTGTATTTAATTCCCGAATACTTCCTTCAATTTTTCATCCATTTTTTCGTGAGATTCTCCACCTCCCCATAACGTCCGATAATCATTCCTTCTTTATCGATTAAAATTTTCGTCGGTAAAGAGTGAATTCCATACAGCTCGCTGATATCTTCCGAGCGATCGAAGTCTTTTCCATCGAACTTCAATCCACGCAATACGTGATGAAACATCCCGATGTCATCTTTCTTTACAGCTGTCCGCCATTTAGCCTCGTCCGGATCGTCGTCGGACACACACACCACTTCCAGGCCCTGATCTTTATACTTTCTATACAATTCTTTCAAATGGGGATTACTTTTCCGACAGGGAACACACCAACTGGCCCAGAAATCGATAATCACGTATTTTCCCCTGAGGTCTGCCAACGAAAACATTTCTCCGTCGATATCCTTTTTTGCTGAATATGGCAGCAGGACTGCCCGGAGAACCATTTTTCAACTTTTGAATTTCCTGATATAACTTCTTGCCCCAGCTTACTTTTCTTTACCCGTTCACTCAAACGATCGAAAACAGCCTGTGCTTCGGGATAAGTCATGGAACTGACTTTATATCTCAATTGTCCTGCAGTCACATACGAATCGATATGTGTTGCTATAAACCGATCAGTAATTTTTCCCATTTCTTCGTAAAACGGCTCCATTTTATCTTTGATTTCGGTAGACTTTTCAGGATCTTTCTCTTTTCTATAAGCATCGTTCAAAGCCTTCATTCGATTCCGGACAGCTATTAACTCTTTATTCAACGCCTGCGCTTCCTGTCCGGTTAACGAACGTTTAATCTACAATTATCGTCTTGCCTTTCACCTCGAAACGGACATGGGAAGTTTTTTCAATGACCTTCAACATATCGTCGATTTCCCGATAACGGGGCAGGCTTCCACTGAAATGACGGTTACGGGAAATATTATTACGGAAAAAGACTTCGATATCGTACCACAAAGACAATTCATCCATAATCTGTTCGATCGATTTATCTTCAAAAATATAGACTCCTGATTTCCAACCGATATAATTAGATACATCGACATTTTTAATCTCGGTCTCACCGATCAAGCGATCGAACTGCGCCAACTGACCGGGCTTCAGCATTTTTTTCAGCGGATCGTTCGGTTTTTATCGAAACAGCTCCCCGTACCAAAGTGGTCTGTACATAATCGGCAACCCGGGTATTGATATTAAACTCCGTCCCATACACCTTCACCTCGATATCGTCCGTCACGACAACAAAAAGCTTTCTGCCGATCGTGAGCAACCTGAAAATAAGCTTCTCCTTTTAAATACACCCTTCTCATATCTCCTGCAAAATGTACCGGATACTTCAATTCAGAAGCGGAATTCAACCACACCCTGGTCCCATCACTCAGTACAATTGCATACTCACCTCCCCGAGGTACGATCAACTGATTCTCGGTATCTTCAATCCCTGCAGTCAGCGTATCGGAATAGATTAAACCATGATTACTGTTTTTAGCCTTTTACCCCCTCTCCAATCTCGACATCAGCGGTTTCCGGGTTCAGATTTACAGTCTTTCCCTCCCCGGTTACCAAAATAGCCTTTTTGTGTTCCGGGCAAAATAGTCGCCGTCGGCCGGTTTTCGGTCAATAAGGGCTCTTTTACGGATGAAGTCACCTGCCACCATAAAAGCAAGCCATCCCTACCGACAAGATACACGAAGCAGCCAGCCACCCCCTATCCGTACCATCCGGTGCCTTCTTTTTCTACGTTCTGCAACGGTTAACCTGACTTCGTAGGAAGCTTTGAACCGACGAATTCGTTCTTCCGTAGGCCGGAAACTTTCCGGAGAACACAGAAAAGTTTTTATTTCCCGGTAAAATTCCCGGTGTTCCGAAGATTCATCCAACCAAGCATTCAGCAGGTTCCGTTCTTCTTCAGATATATCCGATAATACACTCCGCTTTAAAAGTACCCAATCGATCTTCATGATCTTTAATTTTTAGATACCTCTTAAACACGAAAAGATAAAATTTGTTTACAGGAAAAGTATTTTTTTTAAAGAAAAGGAGTAAAAAAAGAATAACGGCCAGATCATATTCCGCAAAACGCTGCCTCAACATCTCCATACCCCGGTGAGTTTGTACCCTCGCAGTACTTTCGGAAATATCGAGTTCTTCGGCTATTTCCTCAAATTTTTTCCCTTCAAAAAAACGCCGCCGACACACCTCCCGGCATTTCTCGGGTAACTCCAGCATCACCTCCTGAATTTTCCGCAACACTTCTTCTTCTCTATCCAATCGACATTATCCGACCATAGACAAGCTTCCGCATATAAATTCATACGCCGGTCTTCCACCTTACGGTCCCGCAAATAATTAAAACAACGATTCCGCACACTATTAAAAAGATACGACTTTAAAGAAAGGTCGTAATTCAGGATTTCCGATTTTTCATACAGACTGCTAAAAATTTCCTGCACAATATCATTAGCCACATCCTCCCCGAAACACAACGCGGACAGCAAAGGTAAAGAGCCGCTCGAAATACTTATCGAACAATATCGAATAAGCTTTCCGGTCGTTCTTGCGTAAATATTTTATTAAAATTTCATCTTCCACGCCTCACCAGAATATTTATCATCTATTTTTACAAAAATATCTTAAATTTCCAATCGGGCAAGAAAAAAATAGTGCAATTTTTTGATACAACAATTACAATAGTCCAAACAGGGGCAATATCAGATTTTATCCCTGAACCGTCCCAAAATAAGAATAATCATTTCAACATCTGATCGATTTGCTGATTGATAAATTGTAATTCTTCAGGAGTCAGGATTATATCGGCAGCTTTCGCATTCTGAATCGCCTGCTCCGGATTGCGGGCCCCGACCAAAGCAACGGTAATTCCGGGATGTTCGATCGTCCAGCGGATCACCAATTGTCCGAGAGTCGCTTTTTTTTCTCATCAGCCAAAGGTTGCAATTTTTCTAAAAAAGCATTTTCGTTCTTTTAATGCTTTCGTCTGTAAAAAAGGGTTTTCTTTCCGATGATCGCCTTCAGCAAATCGGTATCCGGGTTGCATCTTACCGGTAAGTAAGCCACGTTCAAGCGGACTATAAGCGATCACTGATTTTTCATTACGGATACAATAAGGTATAATATCCCGGTCCATCCCCCGATTAACCATACTATAAGGAATCTGATCCGATACCAGATCGATCAGTTTAGCGGCATCTTCCAACAAAGCAGCATCATAATTACACACACCTGCATAACGTACTTTTCCTTGCTCTATCAAACGCTCTACTGCCTCGAAAGTCTCACTCAAAGGAGTCGTAGCATCCGGCCAATGGATCTGATAGAGGTCTATATAATCCGTACCGAGCCGCCGCAGACTGTCTTCACACTCTTTGATGACACTCTCTTTGCCGGCATATTTGTAAATATCTATAGGGTTGTCCTGATTATCTTTGCTTTTAAAAGCGAATTCACCTTGTGGCAAAAAAATCCCATCTCATACCGAATTTGGTCAGAATCTGTACCTGATCACGGGGAATACCCCGGATAGCCTCTCCAACAATCCGCTCACTCGCCTTGTCCATAAATCGGTGCTGTATCGATAGAAGTCACTCCACCATCGTAGGCCGCTTTTATGGCTTTTACAGCTTCGTCACGATTCGATTTTCCCCACATCCATCCTCCGGCAGCCTGAGAGCCGAAGGTGATAGCGGATAAGGTCAAGTCAGTATGGGCTAATGTTCTATATTCCATAATAGTTTTATCATCGATTGAAAACCCTTAAAATACGAAATAACCACCTCAGGAGTTACAACTTATATTTCATCACAATCTCACATTGTTCCCCTTCATCCAAAGCCAGATGGATAAAACCATTCTGAATATCATGCTGTTGCCGGTCTACTTCTACCCGTTTCACTTGCTCCGGAATTTTCAACTTAAAAGCAGATTTTACCCTGGAATGTAAAGTCAGCTTCTCCAGCCGGCCGGCTTTCCAACTTGCATCGACGACACCTCCCCCACGTACACACAAGCCTTTAAAACTCCCTCTTTCCAGACAGCAGGCAGAGCAGGCAAAACCTCGATAAATCCCTGCTGGCTCTGAATCAACATCTCGGCAATACCGGCACAACCGCCTAAATTACCATCGATCTGAAAAGGCGGATGGGCACAAAACAAATTGGGATAAGTTCCCCCCGCCGGTATAATCTACTTTTACCGCCGGTAACCACCGGTTTCAATAAATTTTTAAGCAATTCCAAAGCTTTGTCTCCCTCTTGCAACCTGGCCCAGAAATTTATTTTCCAAGCCATCGACCAACCGGTACCTCCATCTCCACGCCGTTGAAGTGTCTTACGGGCAGCTTCGGCCAATTCCGGGGTTTTGGCCAGGGATATCTGATTCGAAGGATACAAACCGAACAGATGGGAGACATGACGATGCCGGGGATCCACTTCCTCATAGTCTTCAAGCCATTCCTGCAAATATCCCCCTTTCGGACTGATTTGCATCGGCGGTAATTTATCCAACGCTTTCTCCAAAGAATCCGCAAATGCAGCATCTATCTCTAATAAGCGGGCAGCCTGTATTGTATTAGAAAATAACTCCCTGATAATCTGAGTATCCATAGCCGGCCCCATACAAACACTGACTTCCTTTCGGGTACCAGGCATATAAAAAAAAGCATTTTCAGGCGAAGAGGAAGGGGCTGTAACCAGCCACCCCTGTGTAGGTTCCTCGATCATAGAAGAAAGGAAAAAAACGGGAGGCTCCGCTTAACACGGGATAGACCTCCCCTGAGGTACTCCTGATCGAGTGTGAAAGCATAATGTTCCCACAAATGCTCACAAAGCCAGGCCCCGCCGGTATTCGTGGCTCCCCAGGAAGCATGTTCTCCCGGAGCAGTAAAACGCCAGGGGATTCGTCATCATATGAGCCACCCAGCCCTGAGCTCCATAAAAAGAATGAGCGGTGACCTCACCCGAAAGGTCACCAAATCCTTTACCAGATTTTTCAACGGAGTATGCAATTCCGATAAATTGACGATCTCTACCGGCCAATAATTCATTTGCAAATTGATATTCAGGTGATAATCGCCATTCCAAGGGGTTTGTACACTATTCGCCCACAATCCCTGCAAATTCAAAGGAAACGAATTTTCCCGCGTACCACTGATCAACAAATACCGGCCGTACTGAAAATACAAAGCGACCAAACCGGGATCTTCTTGTTCCTGAAAACGGGCCAAGCGCTGATCGGTAGGCAAAATATCCTGCGGAGTTCCTAAATCCAATTCCACGCGGTTGTATTTATATCGCCAGGCAGAATCATGCCGCTCCAACAAATAACCATAATCCATATTACCGGCAATCTGCATCAATTTTTTCGACCCGCTCCGGGTAATCTGCCGCCCAAAGACTTGTCCCGGCGGACACCAGGACATAAGCCGTCGTCGCTTCTTTGACATGTATACAAGCCGAATCGGCCACTTGCCGGCCATCTGCAGTCCATACTTTCAGCTGCACCATATATTTCGTTCCGGCCTTCCCTTTCCCGTTATCCAATTGTCCTTCCATATAAACCACCCCATCATTAGCATAACAAGTGTAATTTTCAGGTCGGTCGATAGCAACATCAAAATCCAGCATTCCTTTCCGGTCGGCAGTCAACTTCATGATCATCACATCTTCTGTCTGGGAAACGAAATATTCCCGCCGGTATTTCACCTTACCTTTCCGGAAACAGGTCCAAGCCAAAGCTTTGTCCAAAGATAATCCTCTCTCATAAGCGGAATAACCGACATCGCTACTATCCGGGAAATGATATTGTAAATGCAGATTACCTAACAATTGAAAAGCGCCGTAAGGAGCGTTCGCCCCCTGTCCGAAAGCCGATCCTTGTCCTCCGCAAGCAAAGTGTTTATACATCAGTTCCTGGGCCTCATCGTTTTTCCTTCCAATAACAGCCGGCGAATCTCAGGCAGATACTTCAAAGCTTCGGGATTACGAGTATCCTGAAAACTACCGGACCACATCGTAATATCGTTCAGGACGATAGTCTCCCTGAACGACTCCCCCATCGGGCATCATCCCCAAACGTCCGTTTCCCAAAGGCAAAGTTTCCTCCCACCGCTCAGCCGGACGGGTATACCACAATTTAAGATCCGGTCGGGGCTGACAAGAACATACCGGGTAGATAAATCCCAACCAGACCGCCCATTGTACGAAAGTCATGTGTTTCATCTGTTCTGATTTAGCCGTTCCTAAGAATAGACAAATATATTTAATAAACGGTATTTATGTACATGTTTACACTAAATGTACGTTTAAATGCAAATATGTATATAACGGCCTCATAAAAAAGCTATCCGAATCAGCTGATTTCGGATAACTTTTGGGGAGGTCAATTCTATTCTCAAAAACGATAGGCCAAACCCAAAGAAGCAGAAACGGCATTCGATTCGTATTTCCCGGAAAACTTACCGCCGGGACTATATTTGTCCGGGTAAGAGCCATGCCGGCTGACTCCCTGTATATACAAAAAGGCAAAATCGATCTGCAAATTCCGGTAAGGTTCGAAAGAACACCCTGTCGAAATACCGATTTTTCCCATACCGGGAGTTTCCGGATTGTAATTATTTTTCCGGATCGGACTTTGATCATAGTATAATCCCAAACGAACATCCAACCGGTCTGTCGCCATATACTGGGCCCCGATCCGGTAGATCATCGTATTTTTATAATTTTTCTCTGCTTTTATATCCTCGATTTTCAATACTTTCTCATTGAAAACAACATTTAATGAATCGTAAGCACTCCAACCGACAAACTGCAAATCCAAAGCCAGTTCCCAACGATCGGTCGGCCGGTAACTAACCCCGAAAGTCGTATTCGAAGGCAAAGGCAACTGAGCATGAAAAGTCCCCTTATCCAAAGGAGGTATTTGTCCTGTTGCATCCAGCAGATCTTTTATCTTCTCACTGGCATAATCCAATTCCGCCGTCCCTTCTTTTTACTTTCATCCGGACCCGGGAACGGTAAGAAAGACCTAAAGTCACTTTATCGCAAACATCATACATCACACCGATATGATAGCCCAGTTTCACTTTCGACTTTCCATCCAAAGTGGCAGACACGGGTACAACATCCTGATAATCGGCACCCAGAATCGGCACCAAAGCTCCGACAGGCAATAAAGCTCTGGAAAGATTTACATTTCCCATAGCGATCTGTAAACCGACTCCAACACTCAGATTATCCAGAATTTTATACGAAAGAGTGGGCTGTATGATATATGATTTCAAGGTGATATCCTGAATCAGATGAGCTCCTTTCCAGGCTTGGGGCCATTTTAAAGAATTTCCATAAGGAGTCGTCAAAGAAATTCCGGCTGCCAGGTTATCATAAATCCGATATCCGACATAGGCATATACAGGTGTCCCTACCGAATTATCTGTCTTTGCAGAATAATCTCCGTTTTTGTACCTGGCATTTGAAAAAAATACCGGATATCCCCACCGACATATCCATATGCCCATTGAGATACACCAAGCCTGCCGGATTGAAATGCATACTTTCGGCTCCTAATTTCATACCTGTCCCGACATGTCCCATTCCCGTCTGCTTTGTACTCAAAACGTTTACCTGATATCCTTCGGCAAATGCGGACGATAAGGTAACACTGGCCAGTAAGGATAAGAATAATTTCTTCATAAAAATTAATTTTCGTTCATAAAAGGTTGTCCTGTAACACATTGCAAACAACCATCAAAATTTCAGAACGGCAAAAAAAATAAATACTTTCTTTCCCGTTTGTTTCTACTTTACGGTATGTACCCCATATAAAGTTACAGGAATTCCGGGACAAAAGGTCCGTCCCAAAATCCCAAAAAAGTTGTATTTTTACACAGAATTTAAACGATCGGAAATGTTGGAATTTGAATTGACAGAAGATTATATCGAGCTGATCAAGCTGCTGAAAGTATTACAAATTGCCGAAAACGGGGCAATGGCAAAAACATTGGTGGAAAATGGAGAAGTGGTTCGTAATGGCGAACCGGAAAGCCGGAAACGGGCCAAAATCCGAAAAGGCGAGGTAATCAAAGTACTGGGCCAGACGATCAAAGTCATCTGATCCGGCGTCAATACATTTCAAGCATTCCTTTTATCGCTTCCAGATAATATTCTTTCCATCCCCCGGTGATCTCTTCGTACACATCTTCGGGGATATGGGTATGAGTCAAACCGACCAAAGTCCTGGCTCCCTCTTTTTTTTTCAGGGTAATGCGGACGATAGATTGTTTTTCCTGCTCACCGAAAAACCATTCCTGTACCAACAGCTTACCGGGAACAACTTCCAGGTTAACACCTGTAATATCCCCTTCCCAAAGTGAAAAACACATAACCTTCTTCAGCTTTCATATCAGCGGGATAGCCACTCCACAATTCAATCTGAAAAGGATTGGTCAATGCATCGAAAACCTCTCTTCGGGATCGGCAGTGATCTCCATCTTGTATTCGAAATCCCTATTTTTATTATTTGCTGACAAAGATATATCTTCTTATGTCAATTCCAGCTTCTCTTCCCCTCTTTTCCACGCCTATCTGAATAACTTTCTGAAAATCTGAAGGGCACATTCCAAAGATTCGGCAACGGGTAAGTTCAATTCTGCCAGCAATTTATTGGCCGCAGACAAGATATCTATTTTCGAATAACAACTTTCATGCACAAAATTCAGATATTTCAACACACGGAAAGCATTGAAATTATCGAAAAACCGTTTCATAAATTGCTCTACAGAAGCACAGTTTGCATTGATCTCCGCCAAGACTGCAATTCCATTCATTTGGGATAAAAAAGCCGGATATCCTTCGTCTGCTGTTGAAAATAGCCCGAAACACCAGCTTCATCCACTTTATAAAGGGTAGAAATTCCCTGAAAAAAACATTTTAAATCCCGAAAAGCCTGTGGGTGATATACCCGGAAAATGTCCGGACTCTGAACGATCTGCCGGACCGCCTGCCCGGTTCCAAAAGGGGTACGCCCGAGAATCGCGGAGAAGGATATACCTGCGTCGACTGTAAGGTTGCATATCTACCGGTAGCGATCAATTTCTGCAAAAAATAAAAATCCTCTCCAGCCTGTCTTTTATTCATTCCTCCCTGAGCCACATAATCCAACGTCCTTACAGCAAAAGCCGATCCTATACAATGGTAGGCATGGGGATGACCGGTATACTCCAATGCCAAACGATAATACCTCAGATACAATTCGTATTTCATTATCGCCTCACGGGCCTGAACTGTCATATCGGCTTCTTCGAGACGGTGAGCATAAGCAATAGAAACGCCGGCCACAGATTTTTTCACCTGAAAATAACGGACCACCTCCTCCAAATAATTCGGTTCGACCCAGGTGTCAGCATCCAAAGAAAAGAATAGGAGCATCGATTCGCCCGTTTCGGTAAAAAAAAGGCAGCCGATAAATCCATAGCTATTTTCCGGGCCAATCCCACTCCGGCATATTTTGCAGGTAAATCGAATGCTTCGACCACTTCGAAGCGAAGCCGGTCGGTCTGCCTATCCCGAACATATCGTTTCAAAGTGTCAGACAACCCGATATTCCGGGTCTTTATTTCCTGCGGGCAAACTTCACTATGGTTCATTACAATCAAAACACCCGCCTTGATATTCATCACCGAACAACAGCAAAGTGAATCCAGGGTAGCAAAAATATCCGGATCGTTGAAAACGGGGATAATAACAATCACAGCAGTATCTGCCTCAAAAAAAGCTGACGAGAGACCGGATTCCGACTGAAATAACGTTCAAATACCTTCATAAGCATAAACTGCTCCGATGGTTAACCCTTACCTATAAAAAGGCTGATCACTCAGCCTTTTCAAAAATCTTCTGTCATTTTATTTCTGACTATCGCCCTTTTTGTAATTGGCATTCAAGCGATCGACAATCTCTTTCGTGATATCGAAACCATCCTCGGCATATAAAACATTTCCACCCAACTGAGTACTCAATACAATACTGAATCCTTTCTCTTTGTTGTACTCTTTCAAGAAATTAGTGATTTCGTCAAAAAGCTGTTTGTTCAGTTCGCTCTGCTCTCTCTGGAAGCTTTATCCATCATCTCCTGTTGTAAGCGGCGGAAATTTTCTTGTTTCACCAACAATTGATCTCTGGCTTCTATCGCCCGGGCTTCGGAAATAAAACCGTTATTTTGCAATTTCCGTTGGAATTCGGTTCCTTCCTGATCGATTGCTTTCGCTTTTATATTCAATTCTGTCCTGCGATCTTCCTGTTTTTCAGAAAAAGCCTCGTTCAATTCGACTGCCAGCTGATAATTATTCAAAAAGTGTATCCGTGTTGATATATACAATTTTTGTTGCATCGGCAGTACCGGCAACTTTACTGGTCATTGCAGTTTCCGGTGACTTATGGCCAGAAAAGTACAATACATAAAAGTACAAATCACTGCAACGAACAACACAACATTCAATACAATGGACAAATTCTTCATAAAATCATAACTTTATTAATACTAAATACTTGCCTATCTTTATTTTTTCTCCGGTTAGCCCAACAAGGAAAAAAATTACAGACACAATAGCACTACAAAGATATATTTATCTTGAATCAATTATCTTGCTTTTCCTTTTTTCAAATAATAAATCTTCTTTAACAGATCGATTTCATTAGGATTGAGCCATTCTTTCTGATTTTTTACCCGCCGTCTCATTCGGAGCATTTTATAGGCATCGACCGACTGTGTACCGACTCCGATACCGACATCGACATGCCCTTTCATCTCGACACTCCGGGCATATTCGTTGAGCATCATCCGTTGATTCATATCGGCATCCATATAGTCTACAGGCGCATAAGCCTGCTTCAATATGCCGGTCATATTATTACAGGCATTGATCAGATTTTGTCTTTTGCACCTCTCCCCACCGGCGTAAAATCAAAGCTTCTGATAATTGTAAGGTATCGGGAGACAGAAAAACCCCCATCATGTACCGATCTTCGAGCAAAGTATCGGGCATGACAACAGTACAAGGTTTATAGCCGACAAAAGTAAAGCGGACGGTATCTTTACGACCGATTTTCAACACAAAGCATCCCATTTGATCGGAAATAGTTGCTTTACCTTCACCATAACGACAAGTCACATTAGGGAAGTGTCTGTGAATCCTGAGTGTCGAAGACTACTCCGGAAAATACAACACTATCCGAAACGACGACCCTCTGTGCACAAACAATTGGAGAAAGAAAAATAAAGAATAAAACGATAAAATTAATTTTTACCATGTTCCTTAGCAATCTCGGTATGCTGTAAAATATTCAAGAGTAGTTCCCGAGCCCGGAACAATTGAGCTTTCACCGTCCCCAGAGGAATAGCCAGGGTATCGGCGATTTCTTCATATGAAAATTCGTCGAAATAGCGTAATTCGATTAACCGGCGATATCTTCCTTTCAAAAGAGCGACCTTTTCCCGCATAAAATCGGCACGTTGCTGACGAATCGCTTCTTCATCCGGCGTTCTGACATCAGCCGGAATACTATTGATATACCCTCTGTCTTCAGGATTGATATCGTCGACATCCAAAGACACAGTCTGCGCCTTTCTTTTCCGGATAAAATCGATCGTATTATTCGAAGCAATCTTAAACAGCCAGGTACTGAAAGCAAATTGTGGAGAGTAATAGTTCAAACTGGCAAATGCCTTCTCGAAGGCCTCGAACATCAAGTCTTCGGCATCAGTCCGATTGTTTACCATTTTAAGGATCATAAAATATACAGAATCCTTGTAACGCTTAAAAAAGTTCCCCATAAGCTTTCTCGTCTCCGGCAATTGCGTTACGAACTATCTTATAGTCGTATAAAGCTTTTTTCAGATAAGTTGTTAGTTATCTCCATTTCTTTGCAGTAAATATTGAATAAAAATTATAATACCATTGAAATATAAAAAACCCAAGGTATTTACAGTGAACGAAGTTAAGAATAATTTCCTTTGCCCCAGATGTTTTAATACCACATTTATTACTATAAAAATCTATTAAAAATGTTAATATTATAATTCCGGCACTGTATTCACGTAATGTTCCTTGTATAATAAAAAAATAAAATGCCGACAAATAAACGATACTTTCAACGATAAAAGTCGACATCGCTACTCAAACGCACAGCCAATGGCCACCGACGTTTCGTAGCATAATAATAAGAATAATCATCTTTCCAGGCTTTTTTCCGCTCGTCACAGATCACCACCCGGGTATCGGGGGTCTTTCACCACTTTGACCGTCCCCTTTTTAGCCATATCTTTTACGATTTCTGTATCGTAACCGATATATTCCTGGGTATTACCGGTAAATCCTCTTTTCTCCAGATAGTATTTTTTCCGGTATCCCATATTATTACCATTTCCGACCACCTGTAGTCCCCGTCTATTCAGCACCATCGTCTTCCAGAACCACAAGAACCGGAAATAACACCTGAATTTTCCTCCCGCACCGTCTACCGGATAATTGAGTATCCGATCACGACCGCCGTATCGGGCGTAAAATAAGAAGCCATCGCATGCAGCCATCGCCCGGATCCGGGCTTACAATTAATTTCAGAAAAAAGCAACACATCATATTGTGCCGCGAGGACACCTATATTAATAGCAATCTTCTTCGTACGCCGGAATTTCGTTTCAGGAAAAAATCCGGGTAGTCTTCAAATGCGGGTATTTCTGTTGCAAATCGGATAAAACATCCTGCGTCTCATCCTCGGAACATTCGTCTACGACAATCACTTCATATTTCGGATATTCTTGGGTCAGAAATGCTTCAAGATTCTGTTTCAATAGCTCGGCCTTATTCGAACAGGTAATAATTACCGAAACTCCTTCCTCGGGTTCTACAGTTGCCGGTCTTTTTTTAGTGGTAAGTACCGTACTGCGTAAAATGATCATAATCAAATGGGCAAAAAAAAAAAGGAGGATCAACAACAGGAATAACCAACCATTATAGCCTAATCCCTACCCAAAAATCAACAAAATTATTCATTTCAAATTAAAAAATCATAAACCTCTATAAAGCCATAAAGCGCTTTATTACATCCTTTTCTAAATACATTCAAAAAAAAATCACACAAATATAGTCACTTATTGACGATTTATTTTGCTATTCAGAATATATTTTATCACTTTTAGTGTGAATTTACTAACATTAATTTCAATTACTATGAATCAGAAAGCAAAAGGAATTATCGGTATTTTAACCGGAGGAGGAGATGTACCAGGATTGAATCCCGCCATCAGAGCAGTCACCATACGTGCCTTACGAGAAGGGTATAAAGTGATCGGAATCCGGCGGGGCTGGAAGGGTTTGGTCGATGTCATCCGGGACAAAAAGTAGATAATTCATGTAATTATTTCGAGTTGACCGAAGAAATCGTAAATAAAAGCAGGACGAACAGGAGGTACCTTTTTTTTACATTCATCCCGACACGTGCTTCGCATGTCCCCCAATCAGCCGTTCCCGAACATCTGAAGGACAAATACAATGCAGAAATAAACGATTTAACCCCTGAAGTCCTGAAGAATCTGGAATTTATCGGCATCGACTACCTCATCCCAATCGGAGGAGACGACACCTTAAGCTATGCCGTACGCCTGAGTCAGGAAGGAGTAAAAGTAGTAGCGATCCCGAAAACGATGGATAACGATGTACCGGGTACGGACTATTGTATCGGTTTCAGTACCTGTATCACCCGGACGATCGAGCTGACCCATGACTTGCGAACTTGCGCCGGTTCACACGAACGGCTGCTGGTACTGGAAGTCTTCGACGCTATGCCGGTTTCTCAGCCATGTTACCGACACTGGCAGGAGCAGCAAACCGCTGTGTGATTCCCGAATACCAATTCGATATCGAACGGTTAGCGGAATTATTATGCCAGGACCGGTATACCAATCCGAGCAAGTATTCAGTGGTACTGGTATCCGAGGGAGCTAGTTACAGCGGCGGCCAGATGATGTTCCAAAGTGATGAAGCGGACATGTTCGGTCATAAGAAATTAGGAGGAATTGGAGATTATGTTTCCAACGAGCTTAAAAATCTTTCTCCTAAGTTCAATAAAGGGGAAACCATCAATGTCATCAATCAAAAACTTGGTTATCTGGTACGTTGTGGAAATCCGGATGCGATGGACTCTATCGTGCCTATGGCTTATGGTAATCTTGCACTCGATTTAATCTCTAAAGGAATGCACGGGCGTTTAGTCATTTTAAGAAACGGACGTTATGATAATGCACCTATAGATATTGTCACCAGTAGTAAAAAAATTGGTCGATATCAATAAATTCTATAATACCGATCGTCTGCGTCCTCAATACAATAGCTTCGAATTTATGCCGCAAATGATTCTTTAAAAGCTAAAGGCTAGAGGCTAAAGGCTAAGAACGATTAAACGCTTATAGCTTTTTAGCCTTTCGCTTATAGCTTTAAATTACTTAGTTTTTTTAGGGGTCGGTGCCTTTTTGTTTCATAGCGGCAGAATCGGGAGCGATGCTATCCACTGCAATAACGACAGTCTCTGACTCGATAACGGTTACTGAATCAGCGGGTTGCTCTGTTGCCTGAACTTTCGCCTGTTCCTTTTTCTTCTGAGAATTTCCGCAAGCGGCCATAAACAATACTACTGCAACCATTGTAGTAAAGACCCAAGCTGTAGAACCTTTTGTTTTTCATTTCCTGTTTTTATTTAGTATTACAGAAAGATTTTACGCAATCCTGAACAAAAAGTTTTATTACAGGTCGCCGGACATACGGTTCCGGATGATTTTTTCGAAAAAAATAAGGGTAAATCCGATATCCGAAAGGCTCACACCCTTCGAACAAAAAGTATTCTCCGAAGACCAGAAAATAAATAAATCTCATGTACTGATTTTAAATTACACAAAAAATTTGTCACGACTAATTGTATTTCTCTTTGCAAATTGTGTACCTAAAACAACTATCTTTGTCCTATAAGATTATCGGATAGCACACAGAACTAATTTATTTACAATCGATTGAATATCTACAACACTATAAAAAATAAGTTTATGAACATACATCTTATTGCTATCGGGGGAAGCGCAATGCATAACCTGGCGTTAGAACTTCATAAAAAAGGATATCAGGTGACCGGTTCGGATGACGAGATTTTCGAACCCTCGAAATCCAGATTAGAAGCAGCAGGCCTGTTACCGGAAAAGTGGGGTTGGTACCGGAACGCATCACCTCCCGTTTAGATGCCGTCATTTTGGGTATGCATGCCCGGGAAGATAATCCGGAACTACAAAAAGCACAGGAACTTGGAATTCCGATTTACAGCTATCCGGAGTATCTGTACGAGCAAACCAAAAACAAATTACGGGTCATCGTCGGCGGAAGTCATGGAAAAACGACCACAACTTCGATGATCATGCATGTTTTGAAAAACGTGCGGAATAGAATTCGATTATATGGCCGGAGCTTTATTGGAAGGCTTCGATACCATGGTTCACCTGAGCGACCGAAGTAAAATCGCTGTTTTCGAAGGAGACGAATATCTTTCTTCTCCCCATCGACAGACGCCCCAAATTCCACCATTATCACCCCGATATCGCTATCCTCACCGGCATAGCCTGGGATCATATGAACGTTTTCCTACTTTTGAAAACTATGTAGAACAATTCGCTCTTTTCACCCAACAGATCACTCCGAACGGTAAACTCATCTATTACGAAAATGATGAAAATTTACGACAGATCGCCTCTCGGGTACCTGCTTCGTACAAGCGATCCCATATACAAGTTTTCCTCATTATACCGAAGAAGGAACCACTTATTTAGCAGGTAGCTTACCGACCCCTATTCAGGTATTCGGAGAACATAATCTGCAAAAACATTTCAGCCGCCTATCTGGCTTGTAAAGAATTGGGCATCGACGAAACCGCTTTTTTAAAAGCCATCGCTACTTATAAGGGAGCAGCCAAACGCCTGCAAAAAATAGCCGAACAAAACGATACAGTCGTATTCCTCGATTTCGCCCATTCGCCATCAAAATTACAAGCGACCATAAAGGCTGTACGGGAACAATATCCCCCGACGCAAGTTAATCGCTTGTATGGAATTACACACTTTCAGCAGCCTGAATGCAGCTTTCCTTCCACAATATCGTCATACCATGGACCTGGCAGACGAAGCTATCGTATTTTTTAATCCGGAAGTCGTAAAGCACAAACGCTTACCTGAGATCAGTTCCGAAGATGTCAGAAAAGGTTTCGACGATACGCAATTGAAAGTATTCACGGATAACCGGCAATTACTAGAAGAGCTAACACAAAAAGAATTACGAAAATAGTGTATTGCTCATTATGACTTCGGGCAATTTTTCAGGCATCGATATAAAAGAATTAGCCACGCAACTCATTCATAAATAAAATATAGCCGGGAAAAATTTCCCGGCTATCTCACCAAGCTTCTCCTCTCCGAACAAGAACATATTCGTATATTATCTCAAACAAATTATACGAAAACAACTATTATCAATCCATTTTGTGACGTAATTTCAAAAATTTAATTATAACTTATAAACGAAGGCTAAGGCAAATGTAAATAATTTTCAAAAAGAAACACAAGAAACGGTCTTTACAAGTAAACATTTTTATATTGCGTCAACCATGGATATGTCAATAAATCAAAGGCTTTGCTAATTTTTTCTCTATGAGAAAAAAATTTCACAAGAAGAATTACGAATTAAACTTGGTCTGAAGACACGTCAACAAGTGAGTAACTGGTTAAATTGCCGGGATCACATACCAGACAAGCATCTGATGGGAATTATCCGTCTATTCCCGGAACTAAATGCCAATTGGCTCATCCGTGAAATAGGGAAGTCCGCTTATAGACCAAAAATCTCTCCGGCAAATCAATCGGAACGAATTCGGTTTCTGCGAGAGGAATGTTTGGAAAAAGACAAAGAAATAGAAACCCTGAAAACCCTACTACTCAAGAAAGAAGAAGAAATCGAGAAAAAAAGAAAAAGAGATGCGAGAATCTTGCCGGGAATTAGGAAAATGGAAGAACGTCTATCCCAATTCGAAAAAGTATTAGCACAAAAAAAAGAATGTACCCATTAGAATAAAAATCCATTATTATTTGGAATTTAAAAAAAATCATTTCTATATTTGTTGCATCAAAAGAGAATAGAAGAGATGACAAAACAAAATCACATGACTCAGAATTGGTGGTGGCGCCGGTTGAACTTCGTAATAAACGATGAGGTAATGTGATTCTATTGTATAAAAAGAACTGAAGCGCCTGATGTTTATTACGAACATCAGGCGTTTTTTCTTTTGCTTAATCATTAAAATCAGATAAACACACTAAAACGCAAACAACATGAAAGGAGACAAGAAAATTACCCTGACAGAAAAAGAATTACCGACCCACTGGTACAACATCGTGGCGGATATGACCAACAAACCGTTACCTCCTCTGAACCCTGTAACCAAACAAGCAGCCAGTAAAGAGGACTTTTTGCCTATTTTTGCCGAAGAGTTAGTCAATCAGAATTTTCGCAAGAACGTTTTATCGAAATTCCTGAACAGGTACAAGATTTGTACAAAATCTGGCGTCCGACTCCGCTAGTCAGAGCTTATGGACTGGAAAAAGCCCTGGATACCCCGGCCAGGATTTATTTCAAAAACGAAAGTACCAGTATGGCAGGATCACATAAACCCAACACCGCCATCCCACAGGCTTATTATAACTATAAACAAGGCATCAAACGCCTGACCACCGAAACAGGCGGAGGGCAATGGGGATCTGCCCTGAGCTTCGCAGCCCGTTACTTCGGAATAGATTTAAAAGTATTCATGGTGAAGGTCAGCTATAATCAAAAACCTTACCGTAAACTGATGATGAACACCTGGGGAGCCGACGTCATTCCTTCGCCGAACGCGAACTGACGGAAGCCGGAAGAAAAATCCTGAGCAAACATCCCAATTCTTCGGGTAGTTTAGGTATCGCAGTATCGGAGGCTGTTGAAATGGCTGCCAAAGATCCTCAAACCAACTATACCATCGGTAGTGTATTGAACCATGTATTGATGCACCAAACCGTCATCGGAGAAGAAGCTATTCTTCAAATGGAAAAGGCAGGAGCGGAACCCGATGTAGTGATCGGTTGTTTTGGCGGTGGCTCGAACTTCGCCGGTATCGGCTTTCCTTATTTACGCAAAAAAAACTAACCGAAGGGGAAACAGATCCGGGGTCGTTGCGGTAGAACCTCAATCCTGTCCGAAACTAACCCGGGGAACCTTCAATATGATTTCGGCGATACCGTAGGGCTGACTCCTCTCATTCCCATGTATACCTTAGGCCATAATTTCGAACCGGCCAATATTCATGCCGGAGGACTTCGCTACCATGGAGCAGGAGCGATCGTCAGCCAATTATTAAAAAGACCGGTTGATCGAAGCTGTAGATATGCCTCAGCTAGAAACTTTTGAAGCCGGAGTACTATTCGCCCGTACCGAAGGAATTATCCCTGCACCCGAATCGACCCACGCCATCGCCCAGGCGATCCGGGAAGCCCAAAAGCCAAAGAAGAAGGAAAAAAAAGACGATCTTATTCAATCTTTTCGGGTCACGGTATGATCGATCTGTATGCCTACGAACAATACTTCGCCGGTAACCTGCAAAATTATACCATCCCCCGACAGTGAAATAACCTGCTCTCTGAAAGATTTGGAGAAAATCATTTAAAAGCTAAAAGGCTATAAGCTAAAAGCGATAGGCTAAACCCACTCGCTTTTTAGCCTTTAGCTTTTAGTTTTTTGCTTTTAGCCTTTAGCTTTTTAGCTTTTTGCTTTTAGCCTTTAGCTTTTTTAGCCTTTAGCTTTTTGCTTATAGCTTATAGCTTTCCCGCCTTTCAGTTTTCCTTACAATAGCGCTTGATAACATTATAGGCGCTCACGATACCCAACTCACCGGCTTTACTCAAATCGGCATTTGCCAAAGCTTTTTGGCCGGTATAGATATACAATAGTCCCCGGTTGAAATAGGCTTCGGCAATATCCTTATCGAGTCTCAATACCTGATTAAAAGTTTCGATATAGCCCTCTCGATCTCGCCATTTTTGGCATATACATTGGCCATATTGAATAAGGCAAAAACAAAATCAGAGTCTATCCGGAGACATTCATTATACCCTTCTATGACCTGAGAATAATCTATCTTGCGTTGCATTTGCTGTTGTTCACCGACAATACGGGGAGTCTTATCATCCACAGATTCGATATAATCGAACATCAACATTCTGGCATTAGCTAAATTAAACAGTGCCAAAAGATTATCAGGTTCTTTCTCCAATATCGCCGAAAAGTCTTCGATGGCTTTGGCATACTCCTTTTGATTGAGATAAATACTTCCCCGGATCAAATAAGCATCCGCATCCCCTGTCTGCATTATCCGCCCGGTCAGCTCTTCGACATAAGATTCTGCAAAATCGGCCGGATATACCAAATCTTTATTACATAGCGTAATAGCCGGATTATAATTATGTGCCTGATTATAATCCATAATATGCCGGTTATAATATTGTACTTTACCACTTCTCAAGGAATCCAGGCTCAGGTATTGCACATAAAACACATCCTGCAATTCGATGATCACTTTCTTATCCTGCACCCGTCCGTTGATCACATCCCGCACTTCGTCATGCCGGGCATTGATATCGATCAACTTCTGGAAATTGGCCGTAGTATCTACCAAAGCATTCTTATCTCCTTCTTTCATCCGCTTATAGCGATCCATGATCTGCATCGCCAAATAATGATCCTTATCGGCAGCCTCGAAATCCTTTAACTCCTGATTAACGGCCGCCCGTGCCAGATAAGCTTTCACAAAAATCCGGATACAAATGAATACTCTCAGTGAAATCATCGTAAGCCCCCATACCAATCCCGGATATCCATTTTCAGCAATCCCCGGTTGAAATAAATCAGGATATTATCGGGATTCATTTCCACCACTTTATCCAAATCCCGGATAGCTGCATTTTTCTCGCCTACCTCTGCCCGCAACATAGCCCGGTTGTAATAAGCATAAATATAATTGCTATCGATCCGGATCACTTCACTATAATCGTTCAATACTTCCGGATATTTCTTCATTTCATACCAAACCATCGCCCGGCTCATCAATATACGCTTATTCTCGGGATTAGCTTTTAAAGCCCGGTTAAAATCTTCGATGGCATTGTGATACTCTTTATGCTGAAACCACAAATATCCTCTCAAACCGAAAGCATCGTCCGAAAACATATTCAACCGGATAGCAGAACTACAATCGGCCATCGCTCCCTCCCAATCGTCCAGTTTTCCCGGACCACAGCCCGGTTTAAATAAGCGGCTACCAGTTTACTATCGATCATCAACGCTTTCGAGTAGTCTTTTTCAGCA
>VOFJ01002533.1_pt1 | contig 57542 bp, 51 predicted proteins | sample 5384081 | NCBI WGS metagenome assembly VOFJ01 (sample SAMN12384729, study PRJNA508395) | human gut metagenome | isolation source: healthy gut I | host: Homo sapiens | reverse complement strand
ATCTGTATGCTGCTGTCGGCGTGCTATGACGACAACAATCCGTTTGCCACGTCGGTGTTCATTCTGGCGGTGGTGCTCATCTCGCGCTTTACCAACGGCTATCTGCCCGGCGTGCTGGCGGCGGCGGTCGGCGTGGTGGGCGTGAACTATCTGTTCACCTACCCGTTTCATGAGTTCAATCTTTCCATCGACGGCTACCCGCTGACGTTTGCGGTCATGCTGGTCGTGAGCGTGCTCGTGAGCACCCTCACCACGCAGATCAAGCGCCAGGAGCAGCTGCGCTACGAGGCGGAAAAGGACCGCATGCGCGCCAACCTCCTGCGCAGCGTCTCGCACGATATCCGCACGCCGCTCGCGGCGATCATGGGCCTGAGTGCAACGGTCGAGGAGGGCGAAACGCTCTCGGACGAGGGGCGCGGCATGGTCGAGGAGATCCGCCAGAACGCGCAGTGGCTGCTGCACCTGTCGGAAAACATCCTGTCCGTCACGCGCTTCAGCGAGGAGGGCGTCGTCATCGAGAAGTCGGACGAGGTCGTCGAGGAGATCGTCGGCAGCGCCATCCGGCGCTTTCGCAAAAACTGCGCCACGGACATCCCCATCGCGGTCACAAAGCCGGAGGAGATCCTGCTCGTGCCGATGGACGCCACGCTCATTGAGCAGGTGCTGCTGAACCTGCTGGAAAACGTCGCCCGGCACAGCCCGTCGGCGACGGAGATCTTCATCGAGATCCGCGACGAGGGCAGCCGCACCTGGCTGACCGTGGCGGACAACGGCGACGGCATCCCGCCGCAGCTGCTCGGCGTGCTCTTTGACGGCTATCTGCCGCTCGGCGCGGTGGAAGCGTCCGACCGCAGCCGGCACATGGGCATCGGCCTGAGCGTCTGCCGCGCGATCGTGCGCGCGCATGGCGGGGATCTATGCAAGAAATCGAGTCGGCGGCGGCGCGGAATTCCGCTTCTGGCTGCCGGCGGAGGAGGGACACACATGATCCGCAACAAAATCATCATCGTCGAGGACGATCCCGGCATCAGCAAATACCTGCAGGCGGCGCTGCGCGGTCACGATTACGAGCCCATGCTCGCGTCCGACGGCAAGACGGCGCTGGAGATGATCGCCTCGCACTGTCCGGATCTGCTGCTGCTGGATCTCGGCCTGCCGGACATGGACGGCAGCGAGATCATCCGCTCCGTCCGTTCGTGGAGCCGCATGCCGATCATCGTCATCTCGGCGCGCAGCGCGGAGCTCGATAAGGCCGCCGCACTCGACATGGGGGCGGACGACTACCTCACCAAGCCCTTCGGCACGGTGGAGCTGCTGGCGCGCATCCGCACGGCGCTGCGCCACACGCGCACCGACGGCACGAGCGACGCGCTGGCCATGACGGGGGAGTACCGCGTGGGCGACCTGTGCGTGGACTACAACAAGCACCGCGTCTTTCTCGCCGGGAAGGACACGCACCTGACGCCGAACGAGTATAAGATCGTCGCCTTGCTCGGCCGCCACGCCGGGCAGGTGCTCACGTATAAATCCATAATGAAAGAGCTCTGGGGTCCCGGCGTTGGCGGGGACAACAAGCTCCTGCGCGTGCACATGGCCAACATCCGCCGCAAGATCGAGCCGAACCCGGTCGAGCCGCAGTATATCTTCACCGAGGTCGGTGTCGGCTACCGCATGGCCGACAGCCACTGAGCCCATATCGAGACAAAAATCGCCCGGAGCTGCTGCTCCGGGCGATTTGGTGTTTTGGGGTGCTTTAGTTTGCCGTGATCGTGATGCTGCGGGAGATGGACTTAGCCATGTCGTTCCCGCCGAGGATGTAGGCAGTCTGGCGGTACGTGCCGGGCTCGGTGGGCGCCTTGCTGCTGATGTACAGCCTGTGCGTGTCCGTCGTGCCGACATAGCGGTAGTGCACGCCGTCCTGATTGTGGGCGGGGGTGTCACCGCGCATGAGCGTGGCGCCGAGCGGGCTGCTTTCCAGCTCACCGGAGGTGTAGGTCGTCCGGTCGTTATCCCAGGTCAGGCTTGCACCGGTGGCGCGCATCTTCACGACGAGCGTGCCCGTGCCGACGCCGGTCTTGTAGTTCGGGTTGGACGTGATCGCCGTCACGAGGTACATGCCCGCGCGGTTCGGCGAGCCGATGGCCACGCGCGTGCTGTCAAACACGCCGGGGATCTTGTTGACCACCTTGAGCAGCTCCGTGAACGAGGAGATGTCGATGTTGAAGATCTTCAGGAACTTGGCGAGGTCATCCGTCGGCTTTTCGAGCTGCTGCAGCAGCGCGCGCAGCTCGCCGAGGGTCATGCCGTCGTTGAAGATGTCCGTGAGCGTCTTGCCGCAGAGGAGCTTGACGACCGGGTCGATCTTTTCCAGTGCCTCCGGGGAGAGGATGCTCTCCGGCAGCTGCAGGTAGATCGCGCCCTTGACGTTGCTGGTCACGCCGCTGTAGACCTTGAAGATGGTGAAGTCGCCCTCCGGCTTCGTGGTGACATACTGCTGCGTGGTCGGCTTCTCGTCATAGAAGATCGAGGTGGACTTGACGTGCACGCGCACGAACGCCTTGTTCACCGTGAGCGTACCCTCGACCGCGTCGCAGCCGAGATAGTCGGCCGTGGTCGGGAAGCTCGCGCGCGGATCTGCTGGTTTTCACCGGCGCCGATGCCCGGTGCGGTGTAGTCGATGCCGAATTTCACCGTGCCGCCCTCGACCGGATACCAGTCATCGTGTGTCAGGAGATCGTGCTTGCTTGCTGCTGCCGGTGCCGTAGTACTCGACGACCATGCTCCCGGCGGCGGCCTCGCTTGCTCACGGTGGTCTGCGACCAGTCGATGAGCTTGTCGAGGATCTGCGTGCGCATGGCGGCGGCGTCCTTCGTGTAGCTGAGGGAGACGCCCTCCTTGAACACGATCTTCGCCTGCGTGCGCGCGTCTTTCAGCGTCACGGTGACGACGGTGTCCTGACCGTTTGCGGTGAGCTTGACGTTGTACGTGCCGGCGGTGATGGCCGGGAATTCACGCAGTATGGGTTTCTTACTCCAGCCGCCCTCCAGCACGACATAGCGCGATTCGTGCGGCGGGAGCGTTGCCTTCGACTCATAGGTCACGGTCACATCATTGACGTCCGTGCCGGGCAGGACGGCGGCGACGATGGCGGCGCGCAGCGCGTCAAAGTCGATCTCGCCGTCGGCGGTATAGGTCATGTTGAGCGTGTATGCGCCGCTGTCGTCCTCGGTCGTGCCGGCCGCGGTGCTCAGCGCGGTGTCGGTGTCGGTGTCCGGTGTCACGGCGGGGTCAGCGTCGGGCGCGGTGCTCGGGGCTGCGCTCGGTGCGGCGTCCGGCGTCACGGACGGGGCTGCGGCGTCCGCCGCGGGAGAAGCCAGCTTCGTGAACGTGTAGACCGTGCTCGTCCCCTCCATGCGCACGGAGTAGCTCTGCGCGGCCGATTCGCTGTTGAGCGCGGGATAGCTCGCGTTGAGGCGGTCGCGGAAGAAGCTTCCGGTGGTGTCAAAGCCGTTGACCGGCGTCCACTTGACGGCGTAGTCCGACAGGGTGCTGGTCGCGCGGTACTCCCATTGCTGGCTGCCGACCTCGTCATAATTGCTCAGCAGGGTCTGGCTGAGCAGGTCGTTGACGTCTGCTCCGGCGGGGATGTAGGCCGCGCCGTCGTGGCCGGCCGGCACCGCACTCGCGGCGGAGACCGGCAGCTGGAATGCGGCGAGTTGGCCGAACAGCAGCACGGCCAGCAGCAGGGCAAGGATTCTGGTTGCGTGTTTGCGGGATATCATTGCAATAACCTCCGATTCCGGTATTTCTGTGGGGTCGTGCCCGGGGTGGGAGCCCGGGCACAGCTGCATTATACGGTGCATTTCCGGCATTTTCAAGGCTTTTGGCAAAAATGTATCAATAAACTTAATATGTATAAAAAATTCATGTGCATTTCTTTCATTGTGCGCCCAATGAAATGAAAAAACACCCGCCCGCATTTCGCGGACGAGTGTTCGGTGCGACGTTTTTTATTTTCCCAGTGCGGCGCGCATTTTGCCGCAGATGTCCTCCGTGAGCGCGTTGGTCGTGGTGGCCTTGACCGTCTCGGCGGGGATGACCTCGCGGATGCGCACATACACGTGCGAGCGCCGCCAGGGGACGTTGCGCGCGATGCGCTCCGTGCCCTCGACCGTGCCGACCACGATGGGGACGTTTGCCTTCTGCGCGATCTTGAGCGAGCCCGCGTGCCACGGCAGCAGCTCGCCGCTTTTGCTGCGCGTGCCCTCGGGGTAGATGGCGAACGAGCACACGTGCGCGCGGATGAGATTGGCGGCGGCGTTGATGGTGGTCAGGGCGTTGCGCGCGTTTTCGCGGTCGATCGGCAGAAAGCAGCACCGGCGCACGAACGGGCCGATGACGAACTTGCGCATATTCGACGGCTTGGACACGAACGCCAGCGGCCAGCGCCGCAGTACCCACCACTGCACCATGGGGTCAAAGTTCGAGCGGTGGTTGCTCACGAAGAGAAATTCCGAATCCGTCGGGACCTTCGAGCCCCTCGACGTGGATCTTGATGCGGCAGAGCGCGAGAATCCAGCCGTCGAGCGCCAGCGTCAGCGCAAGGTAAAACGGGCTGATGCGGTCATACATCCTGTTCGGCCCGGCAAAGAGCGAGCACACGAACATCAGCAGCACGTACACAAGGTTCGCCGCCACGAAGCAGCCGAGCAGCACGGGCAGCAGCCACCAGTAGCTGAGCGCGGGAGACAAAAAATAAATCACCGCAGTGCTGAGCACGGCGGGAACAAGCATCAGATAATAGAGCATGGCCGGACACCTTTCCACACGGGATGTGACGAAATCCTGTCAATAGTCATTGACGGCTGGGTATCACATCCATTATAATTACTGTACGGGACCGTGTCAATGAACGGGGTGTAAACTTGCGCGGATCTCGAAATTTTTCGATCAGAGATAGGATGGATAATGAGATGATCGTATTGAAATGGTTATTCCCGGTGTTTTTGGCGGCGCTCGCCGTCGTGCACCTCATCAGCTGCTGGCGCGGCGATGACGATCTGCGCAAGCCGACGAAGGTCGCGCTGATGCCGGTCGTCGCGCTGACGTACCTCGCCTTTGCCAACACGCCGTCGCTTTGGGTGGTCGCCGGCCTGCTGTTCGGCTGCCTGGGCGATCTGTTTCTGCTGCGGCCGCTGCAGAAGCATTTCTTCGCCCTCGGCACGGCGTCGTTCTTCCTCGGCCACGTGTGCTACCTTGTGCACATCTACACGACCTATGCCGTGCATGTGCGCTGGTTCTGGATCGTGCTCGTGTGCGCGGCCTATGCCGCGGGCATCGTGGTCGTCTATAAGGGCAGCCGCAAGAGCATCCCGCGCGCCCTGCGTCCGCTGGCGCTGGCGTACATGGTCATGCTCTGCACGCTGAGCATCAGCGTGTTCCTGCCGCTGGTGACGGCGTTCACGTGGGGCAAGCTCGCGGCGTTTCTCGGCGCGTCGTCCTTCCTCGCGTCCGACGGCGTGCTGTGCGACATGCTCTTCACCAAGAAGGCCGAGCCGACCAAGCAGAACTTTGCCGTCATGGGCACGTACATCCTTGCGCAGGTGCTGCTGACCATGGGCTTTGCATTCTGAGCCGGCGCAAATCGTCGAAAAAAACGGGGCGCTCCGGTCGTGAGTGTCCCGTTTTTTGTGCAGTCGTGGAAAATAATTTAAAAAACTGTTAGAACCGCTTTACATTTGTCGGAAAAAGCAATACAATCTGTAGCATCACCAATGGTCTCAAGGGGGAAGAGAGCATTATGAAAGCAAATGAAAGGGACAGCAGGACAGAGCAGGAGCGGTTCATCGACCGCATGCTCAAGGAGATCCTCGGCGGGCAGCGCAATCCGGGCGACCGGCTGCCCACGGAGAGCGAACTGGCCGCGCAGTACGACCTGCGCAAGACGAACGTACACCTTGCCCTGAAAGAGCTGGAGCGGCTCGGCTTTCTGGAGATCGTGCCGCGCCACGCGACGTATGTCGCACCCTACTGGGAGCGGGCAAATCTGGAGACGCTGGCGGTCATCATGACGCACGGCGTCACGCCGCATCCGGAGCTGGTGGACGCGTTTATGGAGCTGCGCGAAATGGTCGCGCTCGGCTGGTTCTGCTGGGTAGGGCGCCGCCCGGACGCGGCGCAGATGCAAAAGCTGTACGGTCTGCTCGCGCAGATGGACGCCATCGCCTACGTGCCAGACGGCGACAAGGCGGCGTTTCTGGAACTGCTCAATGCGTTTCTGGTGTGCATGTTCCGCGAGTCGGACAACATGATCTTTCGCGTCATGCTGCGCTCGACGCGCGAGCTTGCACACGTGGCGTACTACATGGTGGCCTACACGCTCGATATGCAGGAGCTGTGCAGGGCCTACCGCGCGGTGCTTGACGGACTGACGGACGGATGCGTGCCCGAGGCGATCGCCTGCTGGAGCGCGTGGAGCGACCGGGTCACGCTGCGCTACCGCGAGGCGCTCGAGCAGCTGCAGAGCGCATGACCGGCCGCTGCCCCGGCGGGCGCAAAGGCTACGAGGTTCTTTGACAAACCGGCTGCCCCGGCGGGACAAAATGTCCCGCCGGGGCAATCGTTTTTTTGCGCTGCGGTTGCGTGCGGCGTGCAGATGTGCTAAAATCAGGTAACAATACCGAAAGGGAGCGAGAGCATGAAGCTGACATTTATCCGCGCCGACCACGAGGTGACCGGCAGCTGCACCCTGCTCGAGATCGGCGGGCATTACGGCCTGATCGACTGCGGCATGCAGCAGGGGCGCGACCAGTTTGAGAACATCGACATCCCCGTCCCGGCAGTGCAGATCGAGTTCGTGCTCGTCACGCACGCGCACATGGACCACACCGGCCACCTGCCGCTGCTGTATAAGCAGGGCTTTCGCGGCACGGTCTACGCAACGGAGGCGACGTGCGACCTGTGCGGCATCATGCTGCGCGACTCGGCGCACATCCAGATGTCCGAGGCCGAGTGGCGGGGGGCGCAAGGCCGCCCGCGCCGGCCGCGCCGCACCCGAGCCGCTCTATACGCTCGAGGACGCCGAGGGCGTGCTCACGCTGCTGCGCCCGTGCAGCTACGGGCAGCGCGTGCAGGTCGGGGAGAACATCATCATCCGCTTCACGGACGTCGGCCACCTGCTCGGCAGCGCGTGCATCGAGACGTGGCTCACCGAGGGCGATGTGGAAAGAAGATCGTCTTTTCCGGCGACATCGGCAACGTGGATCAGCCGCTCCTGCGCGACCCGCAGACCGTCTCGGGCGCGGACTACGTGCTCATCGAGTCGACCTATGGCGACCGCAGCCACGGTGAACGGCCGGATTATCTCGGTGCGCTTGCCGACTGCATCCAGCGCACGCTTGACCGCGGCGGCAACGTCGTCATCCCGTCGTTTGCCGTCGGCCGCACGCAGGAGCTGCTGTATTTCATCCGCCAGATCAAGGACGCCGGCATGGTGCACGGCCATCCGCACTTTCCGGTCTACGTCGACAGCCCGCTCGCCAACGAGGCCACGCGCGTCTTTTTGCAGACCGACACGAGCTTTCTCGACGACGAGGCGCGCGCGCTCATCCGCAGCGGCGTGAACCCGCTGTATTTTGACGACCTGCACACCGCCGTCTCCAAAGAGGACTCCATGGCGCTCAACAACGACCGTACGCCCAAGGTCATCCTCTCCTCGAGCGGCATGTGCGATGCCGGACGCATCCGCCACCACCTGAAGTATAACCTCTGGCGGCCGGAGTGCACCGTGCTCTTCGTGGGCTATCAGGCGGTGGGCACGCTCGGGCGCAAGCTCAACGACGGGGAAAAGACCGTGAAGATCTTCGGCGACGAGATCGCCGTGCACGCCGAGATCACCGTGCTGCCCGGTGTGAGCGGTCACGCGGACAAGGCCGGGCTGCTGCGCTGGCTCAACGCCATGGAGCAAAAGCCCGCGCACGTGTTCGTCAACCACGGCGACGACGATGCGTGCACGGCGTTTTCCGCCTGCCTGCGCGAGGAATACGGCTATGAGGCCGACGCACCCTACAGCGGCAGCGCGTTTGACCTCGCCGCCGGTGTGTATACGGTCGTTGCGCCGCCGCGCCCCGTCCGGCACGACGAGCAGCGGCAGGCTGCCGCCGCCGGCAAGCGCCGCGAGAGCGCGGCCTTCGAGCGGCTCAAGCGTGCGCTCGGCGAGCTCACGGCGCTCGTGCGCCGCTGTGATGGCTGCCCGAACAAGGGGCTGAGCGCTTTCGCCGATGAGCTCGAGCGGCTCACCGCCCGCTGGCGCGACCGCATTGCGCCGTAACACACTATATAATAATGCAGCAAAGCCCTGCCGGACAGTTCCCGGCAGGGCGTTTTTGCGCTCAGATCGTTTTGCGCGCGCGGCCGGTCAGATACGTCCCGATCGTGCCGAGACCGAGCAGCGCGAGATTGAGCCGCGGCACGACGTTTGTCTGCAGCGCGTCCGTGTCGAAGGCGTTTTGCGCCAGCAGCAGCGCACCCGCGCCGACCGCCGCCGCGCACAAAAGCACGAGCGCGGGCGGGTTTTTGCGCGCAAAGAGCTGTGCATTGCGCGTGCACGCCGCGCGCAGACAGTTGACTGCCAGCGTCAGCAGCATCGCCACGAGCACAAAGTCCGGCAGCACCCACAGCCCGATCACGAGCGCGCCGAAGCGCTCGACCGCGTGAAAGAGGCTGATGTTGCGCAGCAGGGTGAAAAACGGGTGGTTGAGCTGCGCCGTCAGCCCCGCGCCGAGGTTTCCGATCGTGAACACGCTCAGCAGCGTCACGAGCACGCACGTGCGCACGCACCAGCGCATGGCGCAGCGCGCCCGCCCCGGCGTTTCCGGCGTGGCGCCGCCGGTGAAGGCCGCAAAAAACAGCACCGCCGCCCCCGCGCCGAACACCGTCAGCGCGCTGCGCGCGATGCCGGGCGCGTCCGCCGCCGTCACGGGCAGCAGGTTTTTCACGTCCAGCCCCGGCAGGGCGAACACCAGCACCAGCGTCAGCACGCCCGCGAGCAGCGGCCAGAAGATCTCCGCGGCGCGAAAGAGCGCCTTCGGCGCACCGAGCGCGCCGCAGACCGCCATGGCGAGGATCGTCACCACGAACGGCCACGGCTGGCTCAGCGGGAACACCGCCTCGATGAAGCGCTCTGCCCCGATGCGTAGTGCGAACGCGCCGTAGAGCAGAAACCACAGGGCGTACAGGCACAATACCGCCCGCCCCGCGACCGGCCCGAGCGCGCGCAGCGTGATCTCGCCGATGCCCTCACCCGGCCGGCCGCGGCGCAAAATGCCCTCGAGCAGCGCCGCAAACAGCAGCAGCGCACGAGCGCCGCCGCGCCGCTCAGCCACCCGCCGCAGCCGGCCTCCGCCGCCGTCTTGCGCGGCACGAGGTGCAGCAGCGGCGAGAGCAGCGCCATCGTGCACAGCGCGTAATACTGCCGCCGCGTCAGGGAAAGGTGCATCATCTTCCGCCTCCTGTGGTGTCGATGCCGTCGCGCAGGTCATACGTGCGCCCGACGTCGGCATCGACCGTCACGCGCACCGGCACGTCCGGCCAGAGCTCCGCCCAGTCGTCGCGGATGGCCGCCCATCTGCGCCCGCTGCGCACGGCGACAGCCTGCCCCACGCCGAGAAAGTCCGCCTCCAGCGCCTGCGACGCCGCGAGCGCATCGCGCACCCAGCCGCCAACGCACGCTGCGAGCGCCGCATTGAGCTCATCCTGATAGGCCTGCGCCGTGATCCGGCGCGGTGTGCGCAGCTCGGAGATGCCCGCGTGCAGCTGCAGCGTCACGTCCACGCGCGCAAGCGTGCCGCCGTCCCAGACCGGACGGATGGCCGCCCTGCACGTGTCGAGCGTGAGCATGACGGTGCTGCCGTCGCCGTCGCGCACCGCGATGTCGCCGTTGGTGACCACGCCGAGGAGCATGCTCGCCCCGCGCGCGGTCTCGGGCGCGATGCAGCCGAGATAGTCCCCGCCGCGAAAGATCGCATACCCCGCCGGGGCGAGCGCGAGCTTGCCGCCCTCGCTCTCCGGCGTGCGCACGCACGCCACGGCGCCCACGGCGGCGCAGCCGCTGCCCGCGAGCGCGCGGGCGATGTCCGCGCAGGAAAACGCATGGCCCGCGCCGCTGAGCGCGGTGTCCTTCTGCAGCGCGGTCAGTGCCTCGGTCACGTCGGTCCTGTCGTCGCCCGTGTCCATGACCGTCTGCTGCGCCGTCGCCCCGCGCACGAGAAACAGCGGCGCACTCAGGCGCATATCCGGGTTGCGCGCGATGAAATCCAGCAGCGGCGCCAGCTCGCCCGCGGCGGCTGCCTCCTCGCCGAGGAGCAGGTAGCTCGTCTGCGCGTAAAACAGCTCCGCATTCGGTGTGCGGTCCTGCAGGCGGTCGAGCGCGGCGAGCACGGTCTCGCCGGTCTGCGTCATGCGCTGAGGCGGTTCGTTTTTGCCTGCCCTGCCGGTCGACGCGCTCAGGCACACGCCCTCGGCCGCACGATCCACGCCGATCGTCTGAATGAGCATCAGGTCCTCGACCGGCCGGTAATTGCTCGAGATCGCGCCGCTGGCGCACCCGCTGCACAGCAGTCCCGCCAGCAGCAGCGCGAGCGTTTGTGCGCGGTGCATACGCAGCCCTCCTTATATTATAGTGTGCCTCATCTCTGCCGCCGCCGGTTTTCGCTGCCGTATTCCGGCGGACGGAACTTGTTGTCCGGCTGCGGCCGGCGCAGCAGCGTGCGCCAGAGCGCCGGGCGCTCGCTGTCCACAAACGGGGCCATATACGCAACGCCGTCGCTGTCGATCGTGCACAGGTACCAGATCACGAGCCCCAGCATTGCCAGAATGCCGAACAGTCCGGCAAGCGCCGCCGCCAGCACCAGTGCCAGCCGCAGCAGACGCACGGCGTTGCTCAGCTCCTGATTCGGCAGCGTGTAGCCCGCGATGCCCGCGAGCGCCACGACGATGATTGCCACGGGGCTCACGATCTTCGCGTCCACCGCCGACTGCCCCACGAGCAGCGCCCCGATGATCGACACCGTCTGACCGATGGAGTTCGGAAGCCGCAGTCCGGCCTCCTGCAGCAGCTCGAAGGCGATGAGCATGAACAGAATGATCGCCGGCACGGAAAACGGCACCTGCTGCTTTGCCTGGATGACCGACAGCAGCAGCTTTGCCGGGATCATTTCCTGGTGGTACATCGCCACGGCCACGTACAGCGCCGGAAACGTCAGCGACAGCGCCAAGGCAAAGTAGCGCAGCACGATCAGCGCCGAGGCCAGCAGGTAATTGTGCGCCTCATCCTCCGGCGTGTGCATCAGCAGCCGGAACGTCGTCGGCAGCAGGTAGCCCATCGGCAGCCCGTCCACCAGCAGCCCCACGCAGCCGTCGAGCAGCGCCCCGGCAAACTTGTCCGGGCGTTCCGTCTGGCCGAGCTGCGGCAGCAGCGCCCGCGGCCGCCGCGTCAGATACGGCTCAAGGTCGCCGCGTCCGAGCAGCGCCTGCTCGTCGATCGTGTCGAGCCGGTCAAGGATGCGCTGCACGCGCGCAGGGTCTGCGATGCCGTCGAGATATACCACCGCGACGGTGGTCTCCGACTGCCGCCCGACGACCGTCTGGCGCAGCTTCAGCGCCGGCGTGTGCAGCCGCCGCCGCACGAGCGAGGTGTTGATGCGCAGCGTCTCGACGAAGGCGTCCTTCGCACCGCTGACGGATTTCTCGATCGTCGGCTCCGATACCGCGCGCACATTTGCCGTGCGTGCTTCGAATGTCACGGCCTTGCGCTGCGCGTCGAAGATAAGCGCGGCCGAGCCCTTGGTGAGATCGGCGACGAGCGCGTCCATCTGCGTGCGCGTGCGCGTCGCACAGCTGTAGACCGCGCCCTGCTCGATGCGGCGCACCGCCTCGCGCGAGCCTGTGACGTCGGCCAGCCGCCCGCCCTCGGTGAGCGGGCGCAGGATGTCCGCCGACACGTCGCCTGCCGCGACCACGCCGTCGAGCCAGCAGACGCACACCGTGAGCCGGCTCTCGAGCCCGATGCGCACGGTGCGCATTTCAAAGTCGTCGCAGTCGGAAAATATTTTTTTCACTTCGGCCGCCGTGATCGGCACGTCAAATTTCGGCTGCGGGCGCGGATGCGGCGCATCGTCCCGGCCGCAATGAAAGCAGTTCGTTTGCATATTGCGTAGTATGCCCGGCAAAAACCACAATATTTAGTGGGCACGGGAAAAGTCGAAAAATTATTGCGAAAATGTGAAAAAAGTTGTTGACATCGGTCGTTTCCGGTGGTATATTAGCAAAGCGCTCGCGGGGAGCGGCCAGAACGAAAGAAACTTCCGAAAAAAGTTGAAAAAAGTTCTTGACAAAGCGAACCGCGTGTGGTAAGCTAAACAAGCTGTCGCCGAGAGGCACAGCGGCGTGTACCTTGTAAATTAAACAATGTAAGAACACAAAACTTGATAAGTTTTGTAGCTTATGCAAAATAAGCACCAGAAAAGGGTTCTTAACATCAGCAATGATGTAAAACAATTCTTTTGAGAGCTAGAAAGCGATCTAAAAGATTATATCCGCTTCGGCGGTTATGATATGATTTATAGAGAGTTTGATCCTGGCTCAGGATGAACGCTGGCGGCGTGCCTAACACATGCAAGTCGAACGGAGTTACTTTGGTGAAGTTTTCGGATGGATCCGATTTAACTTAGTGGCGGACGGGTGAGTAATGCGTGAGCAACCTGCCCTTCAGAGGGGGACAACAGTTGGAAACGACTGCTAATACCGCATAATGTATTCGGAAGGCATCTTCTGAATACCAAAGGAGAAATCCGCTGAGGGATGGGCTCACGTCTGATTAGTTAGTTGGTGAGGTAACGGCTCACCAAGACTGCGATCAGTAGCCGGACTGAGAGGTTGAACGGCCACATTGGGACTGAGATACGGCCCAGACTCCTACGGGAGGCAGCAGTGGGGAATATTGGGCAATGGGCGAAAGCCTGACCCAGCAACGCCGCGTGAAGGAAGAAGGCCTTCGGGTTGTAAACTTCTTTTAAGAGGGACGAAGAAGTGACGGTACCTCTTGAATAAGCCACGGCTAACTACGTGCCAGCAGCCGCGGTAATACGTAGGTGGCGAGCGTTATCCGGATTTACTGGGTGTAAAGGGCGCGTAGGCGGGAATGCAAGTCAGATGTGAAATCCAGGGGCTTAACCCTTGAACTGCATTTGAAACTGTATTTCTTGAGTGTCGGAGAGGTTGACGGAATTCCTAGTGTAGCGGTGAAATGCGTAGATATTAGGAGGAACACCAGTGGCGAAGGCGGTCAACTGGACGATAACTGACGCTGAGGCGCGAAAGCGTGGGGAGCAAACAGGATTAGATACCCTGGTAGTCCACGCCGTAAACGATGAATACTAGGTGTGGGGGGACTGACCCCCTCCGTGCCGCAGTTAACACAATAAGTATTCCACCTGGGGAGTACGACCGCAAGGTTGAAACTCAAAGGAATTGACGGGGGCCCGCACAAGCAGTGGATTATGTGGTTTAATTCGAAGCAACGCGAAGAACCTTACCAGGGCTTGACATCCCACTAACGAAGCAGAGATGCATTAGGTGCCCTTCGGGGAAAGTGGAGACAGGTGGTGCATGGTTGTCGTCAGCTCGTGTCGTGAGATGTTGGGTTAAGTCCCGCAACGAGCGCAACCCTTATTGTTAGTTGCTACGCAAGAGCACTCTAACGAGACTGCCGTTGACAAAACGGAGGAAGGTGGGGACGACGTCAAATCATCATGCCCCTTATGACCTGGGCCTCACACGTACTACAATGGCATTTAACAGAGGGAAGCAAAGCCGCGAGGTGGAGCAAATCCCTAAAAAGGTGTCTCAGTTCGGATTGCAGGCTGCAACTCGCCTGCATGAAGTCGGAATTGCTAGTAATCGCGGATCAGCATGCCGCGGTGAATACGTTCCCGGGCCTTGTACACACCGCCCGTCACACCATGAGAGTCGGGAACACCCGAAGTCCGTAGCTTAACCGCAAGGAGGGCGCGGCCGAAGGTGGGTTCGATAATTGGGGTGAAGTCGTAACAAGGTAGCCGTTCGAGAACGAGCGGCTGGATCACCTCCTTTCTAAGGAGACATGTTGGTAACCATCCCAACAGACATCCTAAGGTCAGCCTTTTCTGTCTTACATTGTTTAATTTAGAGGGTACACAATGCCGGGCGGTCGCAATCGCCTCCGAACGGCGTGAACCTTCTTATCTGCACCTTGAAAACTGAACAGAGAATGATTATGAAGAAGCAAGGCAACAGAGGGCGTAACGCGAGAGCGTTACAAACAAAAATGTGGAACTTTAATTAATTAGGGTAAATACAATTTTGTGAACAAAGAAATCCTTTGTGAATGCCTGCATAATTCTGAGAACTAGTTTTAATGGACTATTAGGTCAAGCTAGAAAGAGCGCAAGGGGAATGCCTTGGCATCAGGAGCCGATGAAGGACGCGACAAGCTGCGATAAGCTTCGGGGAGCTGCAAATAAGCATTGATCCGGAGATTTCCGAATGGGGAAACCCGGCACGGCAATACCGTGTCAGCGTGCACTGAATCAAATAGGTGTACGTGGGGAACCGCCTGAACTGAAACATCTAAGTAGGGCGAGGAAAAGACATCAACCGAGATTCCGCAAGTAGTGGCGAGCGAACGCGGAGGAGGCCAAACCAGAGGTCATTGATCTCTGGGGTATGGACTTGCATCATGATCAGAGGTATCTAGTCGAATGGCGTGGGAAAGCCAACCACAGAGGGTGAGAGTCCCGTAGACGAAAGAGAAGACTGACAGCGAGTATCCAGAGTACCGCCGGACACGTGAAACCCGGTGGGAACATGGGAGGACCACCTTCCAAGCCTAAATACTACCTGATGACCGATAGTGGAGCAGTACCGTGAGGGAAAGGTGAAAAGAACCCCGGGAGGGGAGTGAAATAGTACCTGAAACCTTGTGCTTACAAGCAGTCAGAGCACGTTAAAGTGTGATGGCGTACCTTTTGTAGAATGGTCCGGCGAGTTATAGTCACTGGCGAGGTTAAGCAATTCAGTTGTGGAGCCGAAGGGAAACCGAGTCTTAATAGGGCGTCGAGTCAGTGGCCATAGACCTGAAACCGGGTGACCTATCCATGAGCAGGTTGAAGTTGGTGTAAAAACCAATGGAGGACCGAACCCACGTTCGTTGCAATGACCGGGGATGACTTGTGGATAGCGGAGAAATTCCAATCGAACTCGGAGATAGCTGGTTCTCCGAAATAGCTTTAGGGCTAGCGTTGTGTTAGTTTACCGGAGGTAGAGCACTGAATAGGCTAGGGGGCGATGAGCTTACTGAACCTTATCAAACTTCGAATGCCGGATAAATGGTGCACAGCAGTCAGACAGTGTGAGATAAGTTTCATTGTCAAGAGGGAAACAGCCCAGACCCACAGCTAAGGTCCCAAATGAACGCTAAGTGGAAAACGATGTGGGGTTGCAAAAACAACCAGGATGTTGGCTTAGAGGCAGCCACTCATTAAAAGAGTGCGTAATAGCTCACTGGTCGAGTGACCCTGCGCGGAAAATATAACGGGGCTAAGCGTCCAACCGAAGCTTGGGATGTCTTAATGACATGGTAGGGGAGCGTCGTGTACGGGGTGAAGCATGAGCGAGAGCACATGTGGACTTTACACGAGTGAGAATGCCGGAATGAGTAGCGAGAATTATGTGGGAATCATAATGGCCGAAAATCTAAGGTTTCTTGGGGAAGGTTCGTCCGCCCAAGGTAAGCCGGGAGCTAAGGCGAGGCCGAAAGGCGTAGTCGATGCACATACGGTTGAAATTCCGTAGCCGCCGAAATTGTTAAGCACAGGGACACATAGAGATATCCGAACCCGGGCGTTGGTTGACCCGGGCGCAAGGGACCGAACATCAGTAGGGAAGTCGGAGATGCTCTGTGGCGAGAAAAGCTGTGCGTATTGATTAGGCGCCCGTACCGCAAACCGACACAGGTAGATGAGGAGAGAATCCTAAGGCCAACGGGAGAAGGGTTGTTAAGGAACTCGGCAAATTGACCCCGTAACTTCGGGATAAGGGGAGCCTCCTACGGGAGGCCGCAGAGAATAGGCCCAAGCGACTGTTTACCAAAAACACAGGTCTCTGCTAAATCGAAAGATGACGTATAGGGGCTGACGCCTGCCCGGTGCCGGAAGGTTAAGAGGAGAGCTTAGCGCAAGCGAAGGTTCGAATTGAAGCCCCGGTAAACGGCGGCCGTAACTATAACGGTCCTAAGGTAGCGAAATTCCTTGTCAGGTAAGTTCTGACCCGCACGAATGGCGTAATGATTTGGGCACTGTCTCAACAGCCCGCCCGGCGAAATTGTAGTACTGGTGAAGATGCCAGTTACCCGCAACTAGACGGAAAGACCCCATGGAGCTTTACTGTAGCTTAATACTGAAGATCGGTAATGCATGTACAGGATAGGTGGGAGCCTAGGAAACCCGGGCGTCAGCTTGGGCGGAGGCAACCTTGGAATACCACCCTTGTATTGCTGGTTTTCTAACCTGCGGCCATGAATCTGGTCGGGGGACACTGTTAGGTGGGCAGTTTGACTGGGGCGGTCGCCTCCAAAAGCGTAACGGAGGCGCTCAAAGGTTGGCTCAGCACGGACGGAAATCGTGCATAGAGTGCAAACGCATAAGCCAACTTGACTGCGAGACCGACGGGTCGAGCAGGTACGAAAGTAGGAGTTAGTGATCCGGTGGTATGTGAGTGGAAATGCCATCGCTCAACGGATAAAAGCTACCCTGGGGATAACAGGCTGATCTCCCCCAAGCGTCCACAGCGACGGGGAGGTTTGGCACCTCGATGTCGGCTCGTCACATCCTGGGGCTGAATTCGGTCCCAAGGGTTCGGCTGTTCGCCGATTAAAGTGGCACGCGAGCTGGGTTCAGAACGTCGTGAGACAGTTCGGTCCCTATCTGTTGCGGGCGCAGGAGATTTGAAGGGAGCTGTCCTTAGTACGAGAGGACCGGGATGGACAGACCTCTGGTGCACCAGTTGTCGTGCCAACGGCACAGCTGGGTAGCTACGTCTGGACGAGATAAACGCTGAAAGCATCTAAGTGTGAAACTCCCCCTAAGATAAGATCTCCCATCCTTTATGGAGTAAGGGACGACGTAGACTATGTCGTTGATAGGTCGGAGTGTAAGTGCAGTAATGCATTAAGCTGACCGATACTAATAACCCGAGGGCTTGACCTACAAGAATGTTGCAGGCAAACCGCCTTGTGAATCTTTCATCCTCTGTTCGGTTTTGAAGGTGCAGGTACAAAACCTTGAGCACCATTAGCTCAGCTGGTAGAGCACCTGACTCTTAATCAGGGTGTCCAGGGTTCGAGTCCCTGATGGTGTACCACCCTTGTGGTGTGCCACGAGGGTAAATAGTTGGTGTTTTTAACGGTGAGGGTCCACCCGTTCCCATTCCGAACACGGAAGTTAAGCTCACCAGTGCCGACAATACTTGTCTGGAGACGGACCGGGAAGATAGGTCAATGCCAACACAGAAGACCGCAGTCATTTGACTGCGGTCTTTTGCTATATCTGCACCGTTTTCCGCGCCGCTGTGATACAATGGCCCTGCCGTGGGATTTCAGACACGGCAGAAGAAAAATGCAGATCCGCTGTAACCTTTTGCATGCAGCGGACTCTTATAGACAGAACATCAGGATGGGAGGGGCAAGGATGGACACGTTCGACGTCATATTTACAACCTACAGTCCGCTCGTGTTCCGCTACCTGCGCTCCCTGAGCGGCGATGCGGCCGTCGCCGAAGAGCTCACGGCGGAGACCTTTTACCGCGCCTACACCCATTTTGATTCGTTTCGCGGCGACAGCAAGCTTGAGACGTGGCTGTGCGCCATTGCGAAAAACGCATACCTCAAGGACTGCCGGCGCAGCGCGCGCACGGTCGGCGCGGATGCGCTTGAGACCCAGCCGGCGGAGACGGACTTTGCCGAGCGCTTTCTTGACCGCGAGCAGGCGCAGCAGATCTACCGCCACGTGCACGAGCTGGGCGCGCAGTATAAGGAAGTGTTTTTGCTGCGCACGCTCGGCGAGCTGAGCTTCCGCGACATTGCGGACATCTTCGGCAAGTCCGAATCGTGGGCGAAGGTCACGTACTTTCGCGCCAAAAACAAGATCATCGAACGAATGGAGGGATCGACATGAACCCGATCACCTGCGGCATGGCGGCGGATCTGCTGCCGCTCTATCTGGACGGCTGCTGCAGCGCCGACAGCTGTGCGGCGCTCGAGGCGCACATGGACGCCTGCCCGGCCTGCCGGGCGCAATATGCGCAGCTGCGGCGCGGCCTGACGCCCGCTGCGCCCGCGGCGGAGCACGGTACGGACGGGATCGCACGTGCTCTGGCGCGGAAGATGCGCCGCCGCAAGCGCTGCCTGCGCGCGCTCGGCGCGGTGCTGGGCGTGCTGCTGGCCGTGCTTCTTGTGTTCATCGGCAAGGCCTTCGTGATCCTCGGCCAGCCGGGCGGCGCTGCGTCTGCCGGACTCCCAGCCGGTGCGACCGACCTCGCCGGGCGTGCGGTCAGCGGCAGCGCCGAGGAGGTCGGCGCGTATGTCTTTGCGACCGGAACGGCGCGGCTTGCCGTCTCGGCGGATGCGCTGCCGGATGCGCCCGTGACGGTGCGGCTCTGGCAGGTGGGCGAGACGCGCGAAAACACCATGGTCGCAACGCTCGACGCAAGGCACCGGTCGTGCATCTTCACGAATCTGCCGCCGCAGACGCTCTACGCCGTCACGGTGGATGGCGCGCCGGATGTGCAGCTCACCGTGCGCAGCCGGCTCACGTTCCGGGAGGCGTTTTCCCTCATGCTGCAGGAGCTGTGAGCAGGGATAGAAACAGGACAGAAATCGCGAAGCCCCGCCGGAAAACCGGCGGGGCTTTTGTGGGTGTTGCGAAAAGAAAGGGATCGGATCAGTATTTCTGCAGCGGGGCGTATTTCTCGTGCAGCGCTTCCTCGCGCTCGAGGTCGGACTCGATGCGTCTGTGGCGTGCGCGGATCTGCAATGTTGCCGCCTTGCCTTGTTCCCTCATACCGACACCGCCCGATGATGAACAGTCACCGGGCATTTTTCATATAGTAGGCTCAGAGTCGAAATTCCGACTCTGAGCCTGTTGAATTCTTGTTGTAATAGATGAAGCGGTGCTAAGGATGCGCAAAACAGATAGTAGCACGCATCAGACGATTATGTACTTCAGATTGCTTTGCTCAAAGAGGCTAATCCAGTTTCCACCTATATCGCTGTCTGTAATTACCATGTCGAAATCTGAAAGATTTGAGAACATGCAGGGACGCATTTTGCCGAACTTCGATGAGTCGACCAGTAGAATTCTTGTGGATGATGAGTTGATAGCCGCCTTCTTGTACATAAATTCATACGGCTCGATGCATGAAAGGTTTCCTTTTGAAGTTACTCCAGCTGCTGCCATAAAGCACTTGTTGATATTCAGTCTGGATATAAGCGCGACTCCTTCGGGAGAATCGAAAAGCTCAGTGTTCCTGTGGTAAAATCCGCCGCCGCAAATGAGAGAGATGTTGCTTCTGTTCTGGCAGGCAACCATAGTGTTCAGGGTGTAGCCCACTACCGTGATGGGAAAGTCCAGATTTAAGTGCTTGAGCATACACTCTGTGGTGGAACCCGTATCTATCAGAATGATATCATTCGGCTCAATGAGCTTGCAGGCCTCCAGACCGATTGCCTCCTTGCTGCCGGACATGCTCTGTCTCTCGTCGTGAATGAAATAGTCCTTCTTTATCTTCGAGCCATCCTGATTATCATTCAGAATTGCAACGCCATTGATAACGGTGGTATATCCCTGCGCGGACAGCTCATGCAAATCTCGGCGTATGGTCATATCCGAGACTCCGATTTCCGAGGCAAGCGCGCTTATGGATTCACCTACTCTGTTTGCCAGGATGGAGAGAATACAGCTGATACGCTCGGGCTTGTTTTTCATATAAGCCTTCTCCTTTTCTGAACGGTATTTAACAAAATGCTCGTAATATTTTTAATTTATAACAAATTTATCACAGCGACAGAGAAAATTCAATAGCAACAAAGGGGAAATGCACCTTGGTTTTAACAAAATTTGCAGATTTGCTTGGATACAGAGGCGCGGTAATACAATTATAAGCCGGATATTTCATCTGAAATGCGCTGAATTTTGCGTTATTCTGAGAAAATGTGCGTATTGGCAATCAGATAAATGATTTTTGTGATACACCAAAGCAAAATGTTAGCATATCAACAAAATGTGTTAACAATCGATGCCGATTAACAGCTAAAAAGAGCGGATGTTAAAAAAGTGTTGGTTTTATACAAACAAAGAGGTGGATATTATGAACTATTCACAAAAAAGTTTTGAAATATTGACGCAAATTTTTCTTTATGTTAGCATATGTTACAGGATGAACAAAACTTGTGATAAATAAATATTTTCACAAAAGCTGAAAGGATATATAACATTGAAGAAAGAAGAAGTATACGGACACATTGACCATACGCTCCTCAAGGCGTTTAGCACAACAGAGCAGATTGAAGCCATTGCAGAGGAGGCGCTGAAATACGGCACTGCATCGATATGCATTCCGGCAAGCTTTGTAAATTACATTCACAATAAATATAAGGATGTCAATATATGCACCGTAATTGGCTTTCCCCTCGGATATTCCACCACTTCAATAAAGGTTGCAGAGGCAAAGCAGGCAATTGAAGACGGCGCAAATGAAATCGATATGGTAATCAACATCGGCTGGGCAAAGGAGCATAAGTTTGATGCTGTTACCGAAGAGATAAAGGCCGTCAAAGCGGCGTGCAGGGACAAGATCCTGAAGGTTATCATTGAGACCTGCTATCTGACTGACGAGGAAAAAATCGCACTTTGCAAGTGCGTTTCGGATGCAAAGGCCGACTATATTAAGACCTCAACCGGATTTGGCACCGGCGGCGCAACGCTGGAGGATGTAAAGCTTTTGAAGGCCAATGTTGCGCCTTATGTAAAAGTAAAGGCGGCAGGCGGTATGAAGACCAAGGCAGATCTTTTTGCATTCCTTGAGGCCGGTGCAGACAGACTCGGCACAAGCTCGGGCATAAAGCTTCTCAACGAATAATTTGTTGATGGTGATAACTGATGAGTAACCGTTTTCTTCTTGAAGCTAAAAACATAATTAAGACTTTCCCGCCTACTGTGGCATTGAATGATGTTCACTTTTGCCTGAGGCCCGGCGAAATCCACGGCCTGATGGGCGAGAACGGCTCAGGCAAGAGCACGATGTGTTCAATCGTTTCGGGCATTTATCCCTATGATTCAGGTGAACTCTTCCTGGATGGTGAGCCGTATTGCCCTAAGAATATGATTGACGCAGCAGCTAAGGGCGTTTGCATGATTGTTCAGGAGCAGGGGACCTTTGCGAGCACAACCGTTGCGGAAAACATATTCATCGGAAAAGAAAAGCAGTTTCATAACGGCATCAGGCTGGATACGAAAAAAATGGCGAATGCCGCACAGAAGATTCTCGATGAGCTTCAGATGCAGCACATTGACGCCAGAATGACCTGCGGCAGACTTTCCTTTGAGGACAGAAAGCTTGTAGAGATAGCAAGAGCAATGTATTCAGACCCAAAGGTTCTGATAATCGATGAGACGACCAGCGCACTTTCCAAGAATGGCCGCGATATTCTCTACGGCCTGATGGAAAAGATGAAGTCAGAAGGCAAGTCCGTAATCTTCATCTCACATGACATAGATGAGCTTATGGAAAAATGCGACTATCTGACGGTTTTTAGAGACGGCATTTACATTGACGAGGTGCCGAAGGAGAAATTCAATGCCGATCTGATCAAGTAGCTGATGGTTGGCAGAGAAATGGTCGGAGCCTACTATCGCGAGGATTTCAAGCCGAGCCACGAGGACGAGGTTGTCCTCTCGGTTGAGCATATTACGCAGGGAATCGTTACCGATGTCTCGTTCGATGCGTATAAGGGCGAGATACTCGGCATAGGCGGCCTGAACGAGTGCGGTATGCACGAGTTGGGCAAGCTGATATTCGGTCTTGAACCGCGTACGATAGGCGTTACCAGGTATCAGGGCGGCGTTGAGTTCAAAAATCCGACTGATGCAATGAAGCTGGGCATCGGCTACATTTCCAAGGACCGCGACAAAGAAGCAATTCTCACAGCAGCAAGCATTCGTGATAACATCTGCCTTCCGTCCCTGAGTAAGCTGCAGAAGGGCATATTCATCACGGATAAGAGAGAGAAGGAGTTTACGAATTCCTACATAAATACGCTCGAAATCAAAACCAGCGGAATGGAACAGCTTTGTATGCATCTGTCCGGCGGCAATAAGCAGAAGGTCGTTATTGCGAAATGGGTGGGCTTCGATGCTTCCGTTCTGATCATGGACTGTCCCACCAGAGGCATAGACATCGGCGTTAAAGCGGAGATTTACCGCATCATGGAAAAAATGAAAGCAGACGGCAGAACCATAATCCTGATTTCCGAGGAGCTGCCTGAGCTGATAGGTATGAGCGACAGACTGCTTATCATGAAGGACGGCAAAATCACAAAAGAGTTTCAGAGAAGCAAAGAGTTGTCCGACAGAGATATTATTAATTACATGATATAGGTGCTTTCTAATGAAAACGGATATAAAAAAGCATGAAAACGGCGGTGCAAAAAGCTGGATCAAGGCGCACCTGTCTGACATTATTCCCGTATTAGGCCTCATATTGGTGTTGGTATTCTTCCATGCGGTCAGCGGCGGAAAAGTATTTACAAAGACAAACTTCAACACGCTGTTCAACGAGGCTTTCAGCCTTCTGATTGTTACATACGCATTGATTTTTGTTATGGCGCAGGGCAAAAACGATATGTCCCTGGGCGGCGTTGTGGCACTTGCGGCGGCACTTGCGGCACACGCATCATCTATCAGCGGCAATTTGGTCCTGCCGGTTGCGCTGCTGGTCGGACTGCTGTGCGGCCTGCTGAACGGCTTGATTGTTACGGAGCTTAGAATTGACTCGTTTATTGCTACAATCGCAATGTCCTTCATCCTGAAGGGCTTTGTTGAATTGCTGCTCCAGTCGGGTGTTCAGTCCATACCCATCAAGATGATGATGCTCGATTCTCAGCAGCTTAAAATCACAGTTGCGATCGTATTCGGTATTATTAGCTTCATACTGTTTAAGTACACCATGTTCGGCAAGCATTGCCGCGCAATAGGCTCAAGGCTGGAAGTCTGCAGACAGTCCGGCGTAAGAGTAAAGCTCGTTCAGTACGGAAGCTATGTGTTCACAGGTTTGGCCTCCGGTCTTGTTGCATTCTTCTTCCTCATCCGCTCCGGTGCTGCTAATATCGGTACTGCAAGCAATTTGGAATTCAATGCGCTGCAGGCGCTGATGCTCGGCGGCGTGCTGATCACAGGCGGCTCGTCCGTTAAGTTCAGAAGTGCGGTAATCGGCAGCATCACGATGGCGGCACTTGCAAATGGTATGACCCTGTGGGGCGTTGAGACACTGACTCAGCAACTTATCAAGGGATTTATATTCCTTATTGTAATTGCGCTTACATTTGAAAGAAAGAGCGTAGAGGTAATCAAGTGAATTTTGTAATTCTCATTACCGGCAGAGTAATGAAAAGAAAAAGGAGAAAAAAATATGAAGAAAGTCATCGCCCTCTTGCTGACAGCAGTTATGGTGTTTGCACTTTGTGCATGCGGCCAGCAAGGCGCTGAGGGTAAAGATCCCGCAGCAAAACTTCCCGAGTTCAAGCTCGGCATCCCCATGGAAAACACCGCAAACCCTGCACAGTATTCCTACCTTGAGAACATGGTTTACCTGTGCGGCAACTTCCCCAACGGCGGCACCGCAGTTGCAGAAGCTGACGACCTGACCGACCCCGATCATATGATTTCCAGCGTTGAGAAACTTATCTCTGCAGGCTGCAATATGATCACCATCTGCCCCTGCAACGACACTATGCTCATCAAGGTTGCAAAGCTTTGCGAAGAGAACAAGGTTTACTGGGCAGTTGCATGGCGCGACATCCTCGACCCCGAGGTGCGTGATGTTGTATACGCATCTCCCTACTTCTGCGGCACCGCAGTTCAGTCCGACCTGAACGCAGGCTATGCAGCAGTTAAGGCAATGGGCGAAGCAGGCATGAAGAAGATCGGCCTCATCTCTTTGGACAAGAGCAGCTCCTGCGCAGCACTTCGTGAAAAAAGGCATGCAGAAGGCGCTTGACGAGTACGGCATGAAAGTTGTTGCTGAGGCAAGAGACCTCCAGCAGGCAGCTGACGCAGCACAGGCAGTTGAAAGCTTCATCGTTGCAAATCCCGACCTCGACGGTGTTTACATCGCTTGCTCTATGGGCATGAACATCCTTGACGGCACGCTCTCCGCGCTTGAGCAGTACGACCCCGACAACCACATCAAGATCAGCGTTATTGACTTCCTGACCGGACTCGACACCTGCTTCGAGAAGGATAGAATCATTTGCGCACAGGGCGGTATTTACATCCCCGTTCAGATTGCCTGCGGTATGCTCGAGATGAACGCAATCCTCAATGGCGGCCGCCTCGGTGGACAGGCATGGGATGTTCCCATCTCCTTCGGTGCAGTCGGCTCCGCTGACGAGTTCAAGGATTACAGCAAGTTCTGCGAAGGAGCACTTCCTGCTTACACCTTTGAAGAGCTGCAGAACCTGTTCATCACCTACAATCCCGATGTAACCGGTGAAGACATCATCGCTTGGGGTAATGCATTCAACCTCGCCGACATTTATGCTGCACATGCAGACCTCGCAGCACCCGTAAAGGGGCCCAACGGCGTTGAATATGTTCCCTTTGCAAAGTAATTGCATTCAATCAGCCTGAACTTAATACCACACAAATTCCGGGGGGAGGTTTATTCTCCCCCCTGCACTGAAAAAACCGTCACCCATCTCTGCGTTTTTGCTTTATATGTGTTATGAATGACGCACGTTTTCCCCTTATGAAAAGTAATGCAGCAGCTGCATTATTACTGACAATAATCGTTGTTAAAGGTTTACTGTTATGAAGGAAAAAAAGAACAATATATTTATCGTACTTGCCGTACCGGTGGTCATCTTTTTAATTCTGACTGCCTGCATAGATAATTACGGCTTCCATTCTCTGAAGATTGTTCTGTCTCAAGCTATTATCCCTACAACTCTGGGATATGCAATGTGCTTTACCAACGCAATTGGTATGTTCGATCTCAGCTGCGCATCTGCTATGATCATTGCTGCAATGATAGGAGGTTCTCTCGGAAACACAATGGGACTTCCCGGCCTCATCATCGGCTGCATAGCCGTTGGCGTTGTGCTGGGTGTAATTAACGGCACTGTGTACAAGCTGCTGAAGATTCCCTGTCTCATTGTATCTCTGGGCCTGTTGCTCATCTACGAGATACTTGCACAGAAAATCGGTCTCGGCGTCAGCAAGACAATCCCCGCTGATGTCGGCATGATCGGCAAATTCCCCTATAGTTTGATTATATTGGGAGCAAGCGCACTCTTGTTCTATTACATATACAATAGAACCTGCATTGCCTGCCACATTCGCGCGGTAGGTAATGAGGAGCTTCTCGCCAACGCACTTGGCGTCAATGCAATGAATACCAAGTATATGACCTTTGTGCTTGCCGGTATCTTTATCGGCATCACCGCAATCCTGCAGATTTCTTATGCAAACAGCATTACCACGGTTTCTTCCCTGAGGAGTATCTCAATGATATTCCAGCCTCTTATGGGCGTGCTGATTGCATTTGCAATTCAGGAATGGTGCAATCTGACGCTTGGTGTATTCATAAGCCAGTTCACCCTTTCCATGATGTTCAATGCATTGATTGCTCTGGGTGTCCCGAGCAAGATGCAGGATGTTGTGCTGGGTGTTATGCTCATAATCGTAATGGGTATTGCGCTGAACAACAAGCGTATCAGCGGTTTCTTTGAAAGAAAAGCAAGAAGAAAAGAATTGATGAAAAGAGCCTAATTGAGTTCAATTAGGCTCTTTCAAAAACTTGCGCAAATTGAAAAAAGCATAAAAAGACACGGCTTACAGGCTTTGGCAGAAAGATAACCCGCGTATCAGATGGCAGGGAAATGGGCTTTGCGTATTCAGACGGCAAGCTTGTTCTGCACATTGACAGACTTGACCTTTACGAAATGTTCGATATTCAGATATAAAATAAAGGAGCGCGATCATGGCATTCAGATATTCTGATAAATATAAGAAATACTCTCTTGATATGCATGTAAATGTAACGAGAGACGAATTCCTTAAGCAGTTTGACCCGGAGGCTCTTGCTAAGGACATTATCTCAACAGGTGCTGAGGCGGGAATGATGTACATTCAGTCCCATTACGGCTATTCCTACTGGCCTACAAAGGTTGGCGAAATGCACCCGGGTCTCATCGGAAATGAAGATGCATTCAAAAGGCTGTACGATGAAATGCACAAGGGCGGAATGGATGTTGATGTATACTTCAGCATGATTTATAACAACTGGGCATATGACCACCATCCCGAGTGGAGAATTAAGGACATAAACGGCAACTATTCGCGCGACAAGGGCAGAAGATTCGGCCTTTGCTGCCCGAACAGCGAGGGCTACAAAAAGTTCTGCAGAGACCAGATTGCAGATTTCACTGAATATGTAGGTCCCTATGAGGCGTTCTTTGCGGATATGACCTTCTGGCCCACAGTATGCTACTGCGACAATTGCAGAGCAAGATGGGAAAAGGAAGTCGGCGGAGAAATGCCGAGAATTGTCAATTGGAAGGACGAACGTTGGAAGCTTTTCCAGCGCAAGCGCGAGGAGTGGCTGCAGGACTATATGCAGTACATCTACGACTCCGTCAAGATGGTCAATCCCGGCGCAGTTGTCGAAATGCAGAACTCCACCATGCCGGCAAGCTGGATGATGGGCGTAACCGAGAATGCCACGATTGCAAGCGATGCAGTTTCCGGCGATTTGTACGGCGGTTTTTCTCAGCAGACCTTTGCCTGCAAACTGTACTACAATATGACGCCCAATCTGCCGTTCAACTATACTACCTCAAGGTGCGAGCCGTCTCTTGACGAGCATACCACTATTAAATCCGAGGTAATGATGAAGCTCCATGCAATGCTGTCATTTATCAATCACGGCAGCAACATATTTGTTGACGCAGTGGATATGACCGGCACATATGAACCGTTGGTGTACAGCCGCCTTAAGAATGTATATGATGATGCGGCAAGGTTTGAAAAGTATTTCTCAAAGGGCAAGCCCTGCACGGATATAGGCATATACTTCAATCTGCACGGCAAGTACGACGAGGAGACGCCGCCTATGGACATCTCTGAGAGCAAGCACATCAGCAGGGCAATACCGCATCTTGACAGCAGCATCAATGTCAGCGAAACGCTGCAGAGAGCGCATATACCCTACAGCGTGTATACCAGCTTCCACCCTGAGCAGTGGGGCAAAGCAAAAATGCTTATCGTGAGCGATGCGCCCAATATGAGCAAGGAAAATATGTCTGAGCTGAAGGCTTATGTCGAAGACGGCGGCATAGCGTATATCAGCGGTCACAGCGCACAGCCTCTGGTTGAGGAGATCTTCGGCGGAAAGATAACGGGACGTACCGACGAAACAATCACCTATATTGCCCCCGAGGATGAGGTGGCATCGCTGTTTGGTGAGTACAGCAGAAAATATCCTTTGACAGTGTACGACAGCGCGTATATTCTTGAAGGAGCAACGAACGGCAAGGTGCTTGCAAAGCTGACGCTGCCGTATTCACTGCAGGCAAGCTCATTCCTGGTGTGTGCAGACCTCGAGCTTCAGGTGGAAGCGGACCCGAATGACCCGCGCAATGAGAGCGCATCCATGCACTCAGACCCACCCGGAATCGCAACAGACTACCCTGCAATGATGGAAGCAGAGGTCGGCAAGGGCAAGATAATATGGGTATGTGCACCCTTTGAGAACACAAGCCTGACACAGCCCAGAAAGGTATTCACATCATTTGTAATGAAGTATGTGCCTGAGATGCGCTTCGCTTCAGACGATACGCCGTATGTGGTTGAGTATCAGCTGTGGGAGGATGAAGAGGGCAAATATCTGTCTGCAATCAACCTGCAGTACGCAGATGAGGTTCTGCCGGTATTTGACTTCAATATCTGCATAAGGACGGAAAAGCCTGCAAAGATCACCCGCGTATCAGACGGCAGGGAAATGGGCTTTGAGTATTCAGACGGCAAGCTTGTTCTGCACATTGACAGACTTGACCTTTACGAAATGTTCGATATTCAGATATAATTGTGATAGCTGCAGCGTGTCAGCAAAAGGAGAAAAGCAATGGAAAACAAAAAGATAGTAGTGTTTGGCAGCTATGTAACTGACCTTACCGGCAGAACCCCTAAGTTTCCCACAGAGGGCGAAACGGTAATGGGTGTGTCCTTCAAAAGCGGACCGGGAGGAAAGGGCTCCAACCAGGCGGTAGCTGCAAAGCGAGCCGGAGGCGATGTAACACTTGTAACCAGACTCGGTGAGGACGACTTCGGAAAGCTGGCACTTAATTTCTATGACAAAGAGGGAATCGATTCCTCAAAAATCATTGTTGATAAAAATTCTGACACAGGTGCTGCACTGATCATCGTAAACGAAGCGACTGGACAGAACGAAATCATTGTAATTATCGGTGCCTGCGGAGAGTTCAAGCCCGAGGAGGTTCAGGCGCTTAAAGAAACTGTCGCCTCAGCGGGAACGGTTCTCTGCCAGCTTGAAACAAATCCGGAGGCTACCTACAAGGTGCTTGATATGGCAAAGCAGGCAGGTGTGACGACTGTTTTTAATCCTGCACCGGCAAGAAAGCTGCCTGATGAGGTGTTGAACGGCATAGATTACATCACCCCCAACGAAACAGAAGCAGAAATCATAACAGGCATTGCAGTTACCGGTTATGAGAGCGCCTCAAAGGCGGCAGATGTTCTTCTCGGCAAGGGAGTTAAGAATGTTGTCATCACGCTCGGAAACAAGGGCTATTATGCCAAAAATGCACAGTCTGAGTTTACCGGTGCGCCAATTCAGGTAAATGTTGTTGATACAACGGGAGCAGGTGATGCCTTTAACGGCGGCTTTACTGCGGCGCTTGCGGCGGGAATGAGCTTTGAAGCTGCGCTTATATATGGCAATGTAACCGGCGGACTGTCGGTCGAAAAACTCGGTACAGCACCGGCGATGCCTTATAAAGAAGAGATTATGGCAGCACTGAACAAGTAATTATTTGAAAAGGTGCAGACACTTGAACCTGTATGTTCAGGAATTCAAGGTCTGCACCGATTTTTTGCTGTAGAAGACGAGTATAGGTGAGGTTCGGCGGTCCCGTCAAGATTTATGCGCAAAATTGTTTGCAGGCTCCGGCTGAATGAAGTCAGCCGGCAATGGGGCGTCGTCCAGAGCCGCCTCTAGGTGCTTCATGTTCATGTATTTTTTGCAGCCCCACTGGGTGCCCGCCACGTGGCGAAGTCGGGCGCAGACCAGCATCAGGGCAGAGTTCCCGTCAGGGAACGTCCCCAGCACGCGCGCGTCCGCCGACGGATCTCTCGGTTCAGCCGCTCGATCACGTTGTTGGTACGGATGCGCGTCCGGTGCTCGCCGGGAAAATCGCAGTAGGTCAGCGTTTCCTCTGTACAATTCTCGGACATAGTTTGCTGTCTCCTTTCAGAATGGTGTGTGGTAACTTCATTCTACCAGAGCCTGCATGCTATGTCTTCTTTTATGCGATTTTCAATTTGCGCAACTTATTGTACATTATCATACAATAAGGTGTGCTTGATAAAATGACTGGCAAAAGAAACCCTATGCGCAAAACTGTCCCCTGGGGCGAAATTGTCTTGCATGCACAGTCACGGCGGCAGTTCTTGTTACATTTGCTAAAGAAATAACGATGCGCGTGTGTTATGATGATGTCACAGTAAGAAAGATGATTTTTCAAAAGATCATCCTGAATAAACGGAGGTAACTACAATGAAAGAATTTGCTGGAAAAGTAGCCGGTATCACCGGCGCCGCCAACGGCATCGGCGAAGCCTTCGCACTGGAGGCCGCACGCCGCGGCATGAACCTTGCACTGATCGACATCGAAGGCGACCGGCTGCAGGAGGTCAAGAAGGAATGCGAAGCGCTGGGCGCGCCCAAAGTCGTCGCGATCACCGTGGACGTGTCCGAGTACGAGCAGGTCCGCCTGAGCGTCAAGCGCATCATGGCGGAGTTCGACCGCATTGATGTGTTCTTCAGCAACGCCGGTGTTGCCGGTGCCGGCACGCTGGGCAACATTCCGGCCCAGGACTGGGATTGGATCACCAGCGTCAACTTCCTCGGCATGGCCTACTACGTCACGGAAGTGCTGCCCATCATGAAAAAGCAGGGTACCGACGCTTACTTCCTGTTCACCATCTCCATCGGCGGTCTGCAGCCCGGTATGCGCATCCAGTCGGCTTACACCGCGTCCAAGCACGCGGCGCTGAGCCTTGCCGAGAGTGTGAAGGACTACGCCGTCAACTACGCGCCGTACATCGGTGTGACCGCGTTCTGCCCGGAATACGTCAACACCACGATCTGGGACAGCGAGAAGCGCCGCCCCGAGAAGTTCCAGAAGCCGTATGATCCCTTCTATGCGACGGATGATTACCAGGCTTACAGGACCAATTTTGAAGGCCGCATCAAGAACCAGGGCTACAACGCCCGCTTTGTCGGCCCGCGTCTGTTCCGTGCCATGGAGGACGAGCAGCTCTACGTGCACCCGCACGTGCATACCCACCAGATGCTGCGCGACCGCTTCGCGCGCATTGAGGCCGACCTGCGCAAGGACGAAGAGCTCGACGCCGAGTTCAAGGCGCTCGAGGGCTACGACGACTGAACAGAGCCGCATCTGGACAAATAACAGGAGCACCTCCCGACCGGGAGGTGCTCTTTTCTGTATTTCGGAAGAAGAAAACGGGCGCGGGCACGGCAGTTTTGCCGCGCCTGCGCCGTCGGAGTCATTCGCCTTCCGGTTTTGGGGCAGGACCGCGAGATCGGAATAGCGGTTTTTCAAGAACGCGTCGATGCAAAAGGAATACTGCAGCTTGAACAGCAGTGACGGGTCCGAAAAGTCTACGGAGAACAGATTCTCGATCTGCTGGATGCGGTAATTGACCGTGTTGCGGTGCATGAACATGAGCTCTGCCGTGCGGTTTTTGCTGAAGCCGGTTTTGGTATAGATCTTCAGCGTTTCGTACAGCTCGGTGTTCTTGTCCGCGTCGTAGGCTTCCAGACTGGCGAGCACCGGATGGCGGCACTGCTCGAGCAGCGGCGTATCCTCCATGCGGTCGAGCATGATGTAAAACGCATAGTCTGAGAAGAAGAACACGCCGCCGGTGTTCGACAGCCGCCGCGAAAAGGACATGGCCTGCAGCGCCTGCTGATAGTAAACGTAGAGTTTCGACGGTTTGTGGAACAGATTGCTCACGCCGACGAGGATCTGCCCGTCGGCCGCGAGGGTCTCGATGGCCGTGCGCGTCTCCTCCGGGAGCGCGCCCGCATTGTCCACGCCGACGAATGTGACGATCGCATTTTTCTTATACACGCGCGGCGAGGCCGGCAGGATCTCCGCGACGCGCGGCGTGAGCACGTCGTAGAGGTATTCGTTGCCCCTGAAATAGCTCGGCTTAAGCACGACCGCGCGCATATTCGGCGGGAAGGTCAGCTTGGCAGCGTTGATGCGCTGGATCGTTTCGTCCTCGCTGGCGCCCTCGATGATGTCGCTGAGCACGCTCTGGTGCATATTGAAGCGGTAGGTGCTGTAGCTGCGGCTGCCGAGCAGGGTGGAGTGCAGTTTTTTGGCCAGCAGGTGCATCAGCTTGTCGCTGAACCACGGGAACTCCCCGGTGTAATTGCCCATGAACACGTAGCCGATGATCTCATTGTCCGCAATGACGCGGATGACCTTGATGTACATCTGCAGCCGGTTGCAAAAGAGCACAAACGTGTTGGGCGACATATCCATCTTGTGCTTGACCCGGTACGAGAGAATGTACTCGATCAGGTAGTTATCCAGATAGCCGACCTCGATGCTGTGGATCCAGTGCGGGTGATTGACCCTGAACGGCTTGGAATAGGCCAGCACCTTGCCGGAAATGTCGATGGCCAGCATCTGCGAGCCGGTGCCCTTGGAAAATTCGCAGAACACCGACGTCAGATCCGCGTCGTTGAGCAGCATATAGATCAGGTTGGAGTACAGCTTCTGCTGTTTGAAGGAGTCACCGAAGAGCGACATGATGTAATACACCACATCCACGGCCGAGACCTGCGGGATGATGATGTAGTTGCTGTCACTGTAGGCGATCTTGTCGTGCGCCGTCTGATCGGGCGTGCCCGCGCACACAAAGCAGAGCGGCAGCGTCATGTCTTCGCTGATCTGCCGGGCGGTGTAAATGCCGAGCGTGTCGACCGGCGGGATCGCTCCGTTCGGGTCATACAGCTCCACGTTGCTCAGTTCGCAGTCCATAGGAAAGGCTGTTTTGACCTCCGGATATTTTTCTGCCACCCGCTTGGCAAGTTCTGAAAACAGCATACGGCGCCTCCTTTTCACAGCAAATGCCAACAAATTAACAAGAACATTATACATGGAACACCCCCATTCGGCAAGTGCATTGTGAACAAAATTCGCGGCGTTCTTGTCACTTTTGACAGCGGCATTTTCCGGGCGCGGAACTCGGCGGGTCTGCGCGTGCGCACATTGTGCATCGTGCATGGTTTTGCTTGCCATTTTTTTCACGCATGACATAGGCACAGTCGCACGGCGCAGATACAATGAGGGCAGCAAAGTTGATATGAGCCAAATGCGTTTTTTCTATCTCTCTTGCCGCACGGGTGAGCACCGGACGGCAGAAACGCAGAAAATTGAAAGTTGAGGTTTGCTGCTTATGCATTACGAAAAATTATTTGAAAAGGGAACCATCGGCCGGCTCGAGCTGCGCAACCGCGTTGTCATGACGGCTATGGGCACGATGCTCGGCGACTGGAACGGCTGCTCCACGCCGGAGCAGGTTCGGTTTTACGAGGAGCGCGCCAAGGGCGGCTGCGGTCTCATCATTCCGGAGTTTACATCGGTCGATCCGGACAGCGGTCACTGCAACCGCATCCAGCTCGGCATCTGGGATGAGCGCCAGATCGCGAGTTTTGAGCGCATCTGTGATGCCGTGCACCGTCACGGCGCCAAGATCTTCGTCCAGCTGCACCACGGCGGACGTGAAGCCCCCCCGGCGATCAACGGCGGCCGTCAGGCCATGGCGCCGAGCGTAGAGCTCAACAGTGTGGTCGGCCGCGCCACGATCCTGCCGCGCGAGATGACCATCGAGGACATCGACCGGCTGGTCGGCCTCTTCATTCAGGCCGCGCTCAATGCGCAGGCCGCCGGCGCCGACGGCGTGGAGATCCACGGCGCGCACGGCTACCTGCTGCAGCAGTTTTTGAGCCCCTACACGAATAAGCGCACCGACGAATACGGCGGCTCCATGGAAAACCGCTGCCGCTTTATCGTGCGCATCCTGAAGGGCATCCGCGAGGTGGTCGAGCCCGGCTTCGTTGTCGGCGCGCGCATCAACGGCAATGACTTCGTCGAGGGCGGCAACGACCAGGATGCCTGCGTCGAGATCGCCAAGTATCTGGAGCCGTATGTCGATTACTTCAACGTCAGCTGCGGCGTGTACGCGAGCGCGGCGACCATGATCGAGCCCTGCTACAGCCCCGAGGGCTGGAGAAGCGGCTTTGTCAAGGCCATCAAGAGCCAGGTCAGCGTCCCGGTCATCGCGGTCAACACCGTCAAGCATCCGCAGTTTGCCGAGCAGCTCCTGCAGGAGGGCGTGAGCGACTTCGTCGGCATGTCCCGCATGCACATCGCCGACCCCTATCTTGTGCAGAAGGCCATGGCCGGGCGCGAGGATCTCATCCGCAAGTGCCTCGGCTGCATGAACTGCAACAAGTCCGTCGTCGCGGGCCGCACGCTGCACTGTGCGCTCAACCCCATCGCCGGCCACGAGGTCACGTTCGGCGATGACAAGCTCGTCAAAAACGGCAACGGCCGCAAGGTCGCCATCGTCGGCGGCGGCCCGGCCGGCATGCAGGCGGCCCTGCTGATGAAAAAGCGCGGCTTCGAGCCCGTGATCTTTGAAGCGAGCGGCACGCTCGGCGGCAGCGCCATCCTCGCCTCCAAGGCGCCTTGCAAGCACATGGCGCAGGAATTCGTGGACACGCAGATCGCCGAGATGCAGGAATACGGCATCGAGGTGCACCTCAACACGCCGGGCACGGTCGCGCGTATTCAGACGCTCGAGCCGTACTGCGTCGTGGTCGCCTGCGGCGGCAACCAGATCGTTCCCCCCGGTCCCCGGCGCTGATCGCGACAACGTTTATTATATTGAAGATGTCCTGCTCGGCAAGGTACGGTTTGCCGGCAAAAAGATCGCCGTGATCGGCGGCGGCCATGTCGGCCTCGAGGTCGCGCACTATCTGTGCGCCGACAACCAGGTCACGGTCGTCGAGATGCAGAAGGAAGTCGGCACGTCCATCTATCGCACGGCGAAGTATAAGCTCCTGTCGCTGCTGCAGGAAAGCGGCGTCGAGATCCTGACGCAGCACGCGCTCGCGGGCGTCGGCGAGGGAACCGTCGAGCTCAAGCAGCTCCCCGGCGGCGAGACCGTCAGCGTGGATGCCGACATCGTCGTCATGGCGCTCGGCAACCGGCCGGACAAGGCCTACGAGGACAAGCTGGCTGCGGCCTTTGACAAGGTTGTTGTCGTCGGTGACGCGACCAAGGCCGGCACTATGGCCGACGCCACGAAGGCCGCCTATGAAAAGTGCTTTTACATCTGATCCCATGTCCCTGCGCGAGACGTTTCCCGTCTCGCGCAGCGTTCCGACAGGCATGTTACTTTTTTGTCAGCCGTGAACAAATTTCGCCTTCTTTTTAGGCGTCCGTGACATTGTGATACTTTTATCTTTCGGGTATCATGCGAATCAAGGTAGAAAAAAGCCGCATTTGCTCAGCGGTACTTTGAAAGATCCCATGACGACAAGGACGGAACCATGAACTACGAAAACCTGTTTACGCCCGGTTACATCGGCGGCCTGCGGATCAAGAACCGCGTCGTGATGACGGCCATGGGCAACGGTCTCGCCGCAGAAAACGGCGAGGCGTCCGACGAGATCATCGCCTGCTACAAGGCCCGGGCGGCCGGCGGCTGCGGGTTGCTGATCACCGAGTTTTGCGCGGTCGACGGGGAAAACGGCATCGCCGAGACCCACCAGCTGCAGATCCACGCGCCGCGGTTCATCAAGCGCCTCGCACTGCTGACCGACACATTGCACCGCTACGACTGCAAAGTGTTCTTCCAGCTCTTCCACCCGGGGCGCGAGGGCAAGCCGCAGTTCAATGGCGGCCGTCAGGTCATTTCCGCGAGCGGGATCGTCAACCCGGCCACAGGCCGCGTGTCGCACGAAATGACGCGCGAGGAGATTCACGGCATGGTCGATAAATTTGTCACCGGCGCCGTGTATGCCCAGCAGGCCAACGCCGACGGCGTGGAGCTCCACTGTGCGCACGGTTATCTGCTGCACCAGTTTCTCAGCCCGCACAGCAATGTGCGCACCGATGAATACGGCGGCAGCCTCGAAAACCGGATGCGCATCGTCCGCGAGATCATCGAGGGCATCCACCGCGCCTGCGGCAGAGACTTCCCGATCAGCGTGCGCATCAACGGCTGCGATTACATCCCCGAGGGCCTGCAGAAAGCGGACGCGGTGGAGATCGCAAAACTGCTCGAGCGCTACGGTGTGTCGTGCATCAACGTCAGCAGCGGCGGCTACGAAAACCCGGCCGCCTTCATCGAGCCCTGCTACTTCCCTGAGGGCTGGAAGAAGGAAAATGCGCTGGCCGTCAAAGCGGCGGTGCAGATCCCGGTCATCGCGGTCAACGTCATCAAGCATCCCGCGACCGCCGAGGCGCTGCTGCGCGAGGGCGTGTGCGATTTTGCCGGTGTGTCCCGGGCACAGCTCGCCGATCCGGACTGGGTCAGCAAGGCACGCGGCGGTCAGGAAGCGCTCCTGCGCAAGTGCATCGGCTGCATGAGCTGCAACAAGGAGGTTGTCAGCCACCGCGGCATCCGCTGCGCCATCAATCCCCGGCTCGGCCGTGAGCGGGACTACAACGCTGCAGCGCTGCGGCGCGACGGCGCGGGCCGGTGCGTACCGGTGATCGGCGGCGGGCCTGCCGGTATGCAGGCGGCCATCGTTCTGGCCGAGCGCGGCTTCCGCCCGATCCTGTTTGAGCGGCGCGCCTATCTCGGCGGCAGCGCCGTGCTCGCCTCGAAAGCGCCGTGCAAAGGGCTTGTGGCCGAGTACATCGAGACGCAGAAAAACCAGCTCGCCGCGCTCGGCGTGCAGGTGGAGCTGAATCACGCGCCGACCATGGCGGAGCTCCGGCGGCTCGATCCTTACGGTATCTTCGTCACCATGGGCGGGCAGCAGATCGTGCCGGACATTCCCGGCATTGACCGCGAAAACGTGTTCGGCATCGAGGACATTCTGCTCGGCAGACGCGTGATCGAGGGCAGGGAGGTCGCCGTCATCGGCGGCGGGCACGTCGGGCTCGAAGTGGCCCACTTCCTGTGCGCGAACAACAAGGTCACGATCGTGGAAATGGCCGATGAGATCGGCGCGTCCGTGTACTACATCACCAAGTTCAAGCTCCTGCCGATGCTGCGGGAGGCCGGCGTGACGTTCCGCACCGGCCAGGCCATCGCTGCGGTGGACGACGGCAGCATCCGCCTGCGGGATACGCACACCGGCCGGTACACTGAGCTGAAGGCCGAGGCCGTCGTTCTGGCGATGGGCAGCCGGCCGGATTTGGCCGCGCGCGCGGAATTCGACCGGAATTTTGACCGCGTCGTCTATGCCGGCGACGCCGTCCGCGGCGGCACCATGCTGGAGGCCAACCGCGATGCGTTTGCCCTCGCGTGGGAATTCTGACACAGAAATAGGAACGATTCGGAATGATTTCAAGAAAAGGAGACGATATCATGAAAAACAACATTTTTGATCTTTCCGGTCAGGTTGCACTGGTTGCCGGCGGCAGCTCCGGTCTCGGTCTGCAGTTTGCAAAGGCCATGGCCAATGCCGGCGCCAACGTTGCCCTTGTGGCGCGCCGTACCGACTGCCTTGAAAAGAACGCGAAGGAGATCGCCGAGGAGTACGGCGTGGAGGTTTACCCCCACTACCTCGACCTGTGCGACTCCAAGTCCGTTACCAAGTGTGTGGAGGATGTGATCGCGCACTTTGGCAAGATCGATATCCTGGTCAACTCCGGCGGTACCGGCGGCTCCGGTGACCCGGCGACCATGACCGATGAGCAGTGGGCCCACGTGGTCGATACCGACCTGACTGGCCTGTTCTATCTCTGCCGCGACGTCGCGCGCCTGTCCATGATCCCCAACAACTATGGCCGCATCGTCAACGTCTCCTCTATCCACGGTTTCGTCTCCAGAAAGAACGTCTGGACCGCACCGTACTGCGCCTCCAAGGGCGGCGTGCACATGATGACCAAGGCCTTGGCCAACGACTGGGGCAAGTACAACATCACCGTCAACTGCATCGCGCCGGGCTACTTCCCGACCGAGCTGACCGAGAAGTTTATCGACTCCGACGCATTTGTACAGCTGCACAAGGACCGCTGCCCGAAAGAGCGCCACGGCATCCTCGGCGAGATGGACGGCCTGTGCGTTTACTTCGCTGCGCCCTGCTGCACATACACGACCGGCCAGATCGTCGCGGTCGACGGCGGCTGGACCTGCAACTGACGCATCCGCTCAGATAACTACGGAGATATAAGGAGAAAGATATGGACAAGGCAATCAAAACACCGAATCGCACAGGTATTCTGGTACGTGCCCTGATCGTGCTCGCCATGTGCGGCATCGTCAACTCCGCGGCCGTTTTCGTCTCCCCGATGGCAAAGCACTTCGGCTGGACGACGGAAGCCATTGCCGGCGTCGCCACCTATATGGCCTTCATGCAGACGCCCGGCCACATCCTCAGCGGCTGGCTGCTCGGCAAGATCGGCGCCAAGAAAACGCTCATCCTCGGCTGCATCCTGCTGGGCCTCGCGTTCCTGCTGTCCGGCATGGTCCCCTCCGGCTCCCCCTGGATGCTGTACATCACCTTCAGTGTCCTGCAGGGTCTCGGCGTCGGCTTCACGTACACCGGCAGCACCTACTGCGCGACCGGCTGGTACCCCGACAAGCGCGGCCTTGCCTCCGGCCTGTGCATGGCCTTTAACGGCGGCTCCGCTACCTTCCTCGCGCCCCTGATCGTCAAGCTCATCAGCAGCATCGGCATCATCGTCACGCTCTACATCGTCGGCGGCGCGATCATCGTCATCGGCATCTGCGCGGCGATCGGCCTCAAGACCGCCCCGGTGGGCTATGCCCCGGCCGGCTGGAAAGCCAAAGCGGACGATCCCAAGCTCGCGGCCACGCAGCTTGAGAGCCTGACGCCCGGCCAGGCATTCCGGACCCGCGGCTACTGGCACCTGTTCCTCGGCTACGGTCTGTTCCCGACCATGTACATCATCTGCTACCCCCGCTTCTCCGTCCTCATTTCGGACGCGGGCTACTCGCTCAGCGCAGCCACCATCGGCGTGTCGATTTACTCGATCAGCAACGTCATCGGCCGTCTCGGTATGGGCGCGCTCATCGACAAGCTCGGCTACCGCAAGGTCTATACGATCTGCGGCATCTGCTCCGTCGCCTCTTCGCTCTGCCTGATGTTTGCCCACAGCCTGGCCATGTTCTACATCGCCTATGTCCTGCTGGCAGTCGGCTTCGGCGCGACGAACTGCTGCCACCCGGTTGCCGTTCAGGAGACCTACGGCTCCAAGTATGCCGGCGGCATCTTCGGTATCTGCATGCTCGGCTACATGATCATCTGCACCTTCATCAGCCCGAAGATCAGCTCGGCGCTCGTCAAGGCCACCGGCAGCTACACTGCCTCCATGATCTATGCCATCATCGCCTGCATCCTCGCCGTCGTCTTCTACACCACCATCCCCCAGCCCAAGAGACGCACGCTGGCCGAGGTCGCCGCAGAAGAAAAAGCCGCGCAGGAGAAGGCCGCGCAGGCCTGATCCGCACAGCATCATCCGCACACCATCCTCCCCCTCATATTTGCGGCATGACCGGTTTTCTCTTTCTCCGGTCATGCCGCACTGAAAGCGGAGAGACCGACATCAATACGAAAGGTAGCATCCTATGGGCGTAGTTGGTTGTATTCTCGGCTTCCTTGTCGTTATCTATCTTTGCTACAAGGACTGGTCCGTATATATTGCTTCGATCGTGGGCGCGGCGGTCGTGATCGCATTTAACGTGCTCCCGTTCATGGACACGCTGCTCGACTCCTATGTCAACGGCATGTTCGTCCCGATCAAAAGCTTCTTCTTCCTGCTGCTGTTTGGCAGCATTCAGTCAAAGATCTATTCGGAGAGCGGCGCGGCCTTCTCCATCGCCGATACGATCATGAGTAAGCTTCTGCGGCCCGGCGCCAGCAACACAAAGAAAAATGTGATTGCGGTTGCGGTCATCGTGGCCATCGGCATCATTCTCTGCATGGGCGGCATCAATGCCAGTGTGTTCATCGTGCTCATGTACCCGGTCGCACTTACAATCTTTGAATATTGCGACATTCCCAAGCGCTTTATCCTCGGCGTGCTCGCCGCGGCGTCCTATACGTTTACGCTGACCATGCCCGGCAGCCCGCAGGTGACCAACGTCGCCGCCATGACCGCCCTCGGCACGGCGGCGGATGTGGCGCTCGTCCCCGGCCTTGTCGGCGCGGCGGTCGAAGTCGTCGTCATCATCGTCCTGATGAATATCTACATCAACAAGGCGCGGGCCAAGGGCGAGCATTTTGAGCTCCACCCGCTCGATCCGCACTATGACAAGAACACGCCGCGGCCGAATTTCTGGATCGCGCTCATTCCGCTGGTCGCGCTCTTTGTCACCTTCAACATCCTGAAGATCAACATCAACATCTGCGTGATCGGCAGCACCGTTTTGTCCATCCTGCTGTTCTGGAAGCAGCTCAAGGCGAAGAACCTGCGCGAGCTCATCAGCACCGGTGCAGCGGACTCCATCCACATGTCGCTGACGGTCGCGGCCATCTGCGGCTTTGCCGGCGTCGTGACCAACACGGAAGCATTTACGACCATGCTCAATGCCATCACCGGCATCAACATGTCCCCGATGCTGATCTGCGCCGTGGTCGTCGCCGTCATGTGCATGCTTACCGGCGGTTCCTCCACCGGCCAGCTGATCTCTCTGCCGCTCATCGCACCGAAGCTGCTCGATCTCGGGCTTAATGTCAATGCGATCCACCGCATCGCCTGCTTTGCCGCGACGACGCTCGATTCCATGCCGTACTCCGGCGCCATCCTGATGCTGCTGCCGATGTGCCGTATGAAGCTCAAGGAGATTTATCCGCCCATGTTTATCACAACGGTCATCGCTACGACCTGCGGCACGATTGCCGTCATCGTGATGTGCGCGCTGTTCCCCGGCCTCTGCTGATGTGCATGTGCGCGAGCGCATGTCCCCCAATAGAAAACACTGCCCCGCAGGCCATCGGCCTGCGGGGCAATCGTTGTTTGCGCTGCAGAAACGCCCTCCGGGCGAGAAACCGTCCGGAGGGCGTTTTTATCTTTGCCCATGTGCGGGGAATCAGCCGGCCCCGGTTTTCAGCCGGGGCGTCGCCTTGCGCTGCACGGCGATTTGTGCTATCCTGCGCGTGGGGTGATATGATGAAAATTCTCATGATCAACGGCAGCCCGCATCCGCGCGGCTGCACATACACCGCCCTGCACGAAATGGAGCGGGTGCTGCGCGCAGCCGGTGCCGAGGTGCAGATTCTGACCGTCGGTGCCGAGCAGATGGGCGGCTGCGTGGCCTGCGGCGGCTGCCGTGCGACCGGGCGCTGCGTGCGCGGCGGCCTGGTGAACGACGCCATCGGCGCGATGGAGACGGCCGATGCGCTCGTGCTCGCGTCCCCGGTGCACTATGCCGGGATCTCCGGCGCGATGTCGGCCTTTTGCGACCGGCTGTTTTATGCCTCCGACGGCTGGGCAAACAAGCCCTGCGCGTGCGTTGTCTCGGCGCGCCGCGCGGGCACGACGGCGGCGCTCGATCAGCTGGTCAAGTACCCGATGATCTCGAACATGCCGGTCGTCTCCTCGCAGTACTGGCCGATGGTGCACGGTGCGTGTCCGGAGGACGCCGCGCAGGATGCGGAAGGGCTGCAGACCATGCGCCAGCTCGCGCGCAACCTGCTCTGGCTGGTGCGGTGCATCGCCGCCGGTGACGCGGCGGGCGTTGCGCGCCCGGAGACGGAAGTGCGCACATTCACCAATTTCATCCGCTGATTTTCGGCAGTATGACAAAAGACCAGCCGCCGCAGGCGATGCCTGCGGCGGCTGGTCTCGTATTTGGGGAAGTGTGCTCAGCCGTGCTTTTTCACCCGGCGCTTGCCGGTCATGTGCTCCACGGTCAGGCACAGCACGGTCGTGCGCGGGATGACCGCCGTGGAAAACGGGAAGTCCGGCGCGCGGTACTGCGCCATGAGCGCACGCAGCGCGTGCTCCTTGCCGCTGTCCGGCACGACGGTGATGCGCCCCTGACCGATGACGCTCTCATACGTCATGGTGCAGTTGCCGTGCTCGTCGTCGAGGATGAGCTCGTGCCCGCGGTCCATCTCGAACGATGCGTTCGGGTTTCTGGCGATGAGGTCATACTTCGTGCCGGTATCCGCACCGTGAAAGTACAGCCGGACGGTCCCGCCGTCGGCCTCAAGGCCGAAGTTCAGCGGCAGGATGTAGGGATACGGCTCGTCGTGCAATGCGAGGCGGCACACGTCGCACCCGCGCATGACGGCGATGAGCTCGTCAAAATCTGTGATCTCGCGATCTGCTCTGCGCATGAAAATGCTCCTTTCCGATCAGCCGATGGGTGTGCCGAGGCGCGCCAGCACGTCCTGAAAATATTCCGGCAGCGGGCAGGTGAACGTCACGAGCTCGCCCGTGCGCGGATGCACGAAGCGCAGCGCACGCGCGTGCAGGCATTGTCCGCTCAGCCCCTTTTCCGGGCGCTTATGCCCGTAGACAAGATCGCCGAGCAGGGGGTGACCGATGTGCGCCATGTGCACGCGGATCTGGTGCGTGCGGCCGGTCTCAAGCTCGCAGCGGATGTGCGTGTAGCCGTTGTAGCGTGCGATGACCGACCAGTGCGTGACGGCGCGGCGGGCGTTTTTTTGCGTCACGGCCATGCGCTTGCGATCGGTCGGGTGGCGGCCGATGGGCGCGTCCACCGTGCCGGCATCGTCGCGCAGATTGCCGCAGACGACGGCCTCATACGCGCGCGCCATCGTGTGGCCTGAAAGCTGCGCCGAGAGCGCCAGGTGCGCGAAGTCGTTTTTCGCCGCGACGAGCAGCCCCGACGTGTCCTTGTCGATGCGGTGCACGATGCCCGGCCGCCGCTCGCCGCCGACGCCGGAGAGACTCTCCCCGCAGTGGGCGAGCAGGGCGTTGACGAGCGTGCCGTCCTCGTGACCGGGCGCGGGGTGCACGACCATGCCGCGCGGCTTGTTGACGACGATGAGATCCGCATCCTCGTACACCACGTCCAGCGGCAGATCCTGCGCCACGAGCTCCGAGGGCGCGGCATCCGGCAGCGTCACGACAAACGTGTCGCCGGGGACGGTTCTGTAGTTTCTTCACGGGCGCGCCGTCTTTTGTCACCGCGCCCTGCGCGAGCAGCCGCTGGGCGGCGCTGCGCGTGAGCCCGGGCAAAGAGCGCGCGAGGAGAGCGTCGATCCGCTCGGCGCTCTCCTGTGTTTGAATCGTTCGTTGTTCCATTAGAAATCCGAAAACTCCGCCAAAATGTCGTCGAGTGAGTACGCTGCGCCGTCGGCACTACCGTCCGTGGCATCGTCCGGCTTGGGCGTTTCCGGCTCGGCGGGCGCAGCGGGCGTGCTGTTGAGATAGGCCAGCAGCGGATCCACCGCCTTGGCCGCAGGCTGCGCCGCCGGTTTGGGCTGCACGGGCGCTGCCGGTTTGGGAGCCGGGGCTGCCGCCTCGGGCGCGGCGGGTGCTGCCGGTTTGGGTGCGGCGGGTGTCACCGGCTGCGCGGCGACGGGCGCGCGGTCCCACGCGGCGAAGAGATCGTCCTTCGCCGGAGCGGCTTCCGGCGCGGCGGAAGCGGGTGCGGCGTTCGGCGCGGGCTTCGCGTTCGCTTCTGGCGCGGCGGAGGGCCTGCGCGCCTTGGGTGCGTCAGGCGCTGCACCGGTGCGCTGCTTACGCGCGGCTTTCGGCGCGGCGTCATCCGCACCGTCGTCCCCGCGGTAGAAGATCACGTGCAGGCACAGCGTGATGCCGGCCACGACGATGAACACGTCCGCCAGATTGAACACGGCGAAGCGCACGAAGAGAAAATTGAACATGTCCACGACGTAGCCGCTGAGGATGCGGTCGATGCAGTTGCCGACCGCACCGGCGAGCACCAGCACGACCGACCAGCGGCCGACCTTGCCGTGCACGACGTTGCGCCGCAGGCAGAACACCGCGATGGCGGCGAACACGAGCGTGAAGAGGATGAAGATCCAGTGCGGCGCGTGCTCGAGCATGCTGAACGCGGCGCCGTTGTTGTGGATGTTCGTCAGCTCCAGCACGCCCGGAATGAGCGTGACGTGCCCGGTGTCGAGCGCGATGTTGACGGTGACCCAGTATTTGAGCCCTTGGTCAGCGATGAGGATCAGGATGGCTACGATGGCATACCACATAGCGGTTCCTCGCTTTCGGATCAGGATTTTGGGATCGGGTGATTACTCCGCCTGCTGCGCGGCCACGACCGCGGCGCAGCGCGGGCACAGACCGGTCTCGGGGTCGGCCTGCTCGGAGTGCATCCAGCAGCGCGGGCACTTGGTGCCTTTCGCCTCGGTCACGGCGACGGTCAGGCCGGGGAAGTTCACGCCCTGTCCGACGACGGCGCCCTCTGCGGGGGCAGTCTCGTTCGTGCTGACGTTGGAGACGATGAAGATCTCCGGCAGATCGACGGACTTGACCGCATCCAGCGCGGCCTTTGCGTCCTCGTCGTTTGCAAACAGCGCCACGTGCGCTTCGAGGCTCTTGCCGATGCGCTTGTCGGCGCGGGCAGTCTCCAGCACGCCGTTGACGTCCGAGCGGACGCGCAGCGCAGTCTCCCAGACGGCCATTTCGGAGTCTGGGACCGCGTAGTCCGCATACGGCGTCGACATCTGGTTCAGCAGCACGTTGCGGCCGTCGTCGCCGTTGCGGTGCGGCATCTGGAGCCAGATCTCGTCGCAGGTGAACGCGAGGATGGGCGCGAAGACCTTCGTCATGGCATCGAGAATGATCCACAGTGCGCTCTGTGCCGAGCGGCGGGCGGCGGAATCCGCGCCGTCGCAGTACAGGCGGTCCTTGATGATATCGAGATAGAGGCTCGAAAGCGTCACGACGCAGAAATCGTTGACGGCGTGGGAGACGGTCAGGAATTCATAGTTCTGATACGCCGCCTCGCACTTGACCAGCAGCTCATTCAGCTTCGTGATGGCCCAGCGGTCGAGCGCTTCCATACGGCGGGCGCGGTCAGCTGGTTGGGATCAAACTCGGTCAGATTGTCAAGGCAGAACTTCGCCGTATTGCGGAACTTGAGGTAGTTCTGGCTCAGCTGCTTGAAGATCTCATCGGAGCAGCGCACATCGACGTGATAATCTGCCGAGCCTGCCCACAGGCGGCAGATGTCCGCGCCGTATTTCTTGAACACGTCCGCAGGATCGACGCCGTTGCCGAGGGACTTGTGCATGGCCTTGCCCTCGCCGTCGACCGTCCAGCCGTGGGTGACGCACTCTTTAAAGGGAGCGCCCTTCCCAAGCGCGCCGACAGCGGTCAGCAGACTCGACTGGAACCAGCCGCGGTACTGATCGAGGCCCTCAAGGTAGACCGTCGCGGGCCAGAAGCCCTGATCCTTCTGCATGGAAGCAAAGTGCGTCGAGCCGGAGTCGAACCAGCCGTCAAGCGTATCTGTTTCCTTCTCAAAGTGCCTGCCGCCGCAGTGCGGGCAGGCGAAGCCTTCGGGGACGAGTTCGTCCGCGTCCTTCTCGAACCAGACGTTCGAGCCGAATTCGCCGAACAGCTTCGAGATCTTGGCGATGGTTTCATCCGTGCAGACGGGCTTGCCGCAGTCCTTGCAGTAGAACACCGGGATCGGCAGGCCCCAGCGGCGCTGACGGGAGATGCACCAGTCGGCGCGTTCGCGGATCATGGCCTTCATGCGGTCAATGCCCCACGCGGGCAGCCACCGCACGTCGTCGCACGCGGCGCAGGCCGCGTTGAAGGAGTCCACGGAGCAGAACCACTGCGGCGTGGCGCGGAAGATGATCGGCTTCTTGCAGCGCCAGCAGTGCGGATAGGAGTGGACGATCTGCTCGGAGGCGAACAGCGCGCCGCTCTCCTGCATATCCTTCAGGATCACGGGGTTCGATTCCTCAACCAGCATCCCGGCGTATTTGCCCGCGTAGTCGGTGTGGCGGCCCTGATCGTTCACGGGAACGACCATGTCCATGCCGTAGCGGCGGCAGGTCTGATAGTCGTCCGCGCCGAAGCCCGGGGCGGTATGGACGCAGCCCGTGCCGGAGTCCATGGTGACGTAGTCGGCCAGGACAAGGCGGGAGGTCTTCGGCAGGAACGGATGGTCTGCCAGCATATTTTCAAAGAACGCGCCCTCGTGGCGGGAGACGACGGTATAGTCCTCCACGCCGCCGACCTTCATGACCTTCTCCATGAGCGCCTCGGCGACGAGATACTGCTCGCCGTTCTGGTGATTGCGGACGATGACATAGCTTTCGACCGGGTTCAGCGCGATGGCGAGGTTGCCGGGCAGCGTCCAGATCGTGGTCGTCCAGATGACGAACGAGAGGTTCTTCTTCTCTCGTCCGTGAGCTTGCCCTGATCGTCGTGCAGGGGGAACTTGACATAGACCGTGGTGCAGGGATCGTCCTGATATTCGATCTCGGCCTCAGCCAGCGCCGTCTCATCGTGGTAGCACCAGTAGACGGGCTTCAGGCCCTTATAGATGTAGCCCTTTTTGTACATCGCGCCGAAGACCTTGACCTCCTCGGCCTCAAAGCTGGGGGCCATGGTCTTATACGGGTGCTCCCAGTCGGCCACGACGCCGAGGCGCTTGAAGCCCTCCATCTGCACGTCAATATAATGCTGCGCGAAGTCATGGCAGGCGGAGCGGAACTCCGGGATGGGCATGGCCTTGTGGTTGAGCTTGTTCTTTTTGATGATGGCGGACTCGATGGGCATACCGTGGTTGTCCCAGCCGGGGATGTACGGGGTGTAGTACCCGCGCATGGCCGCCGAGCGGATCATAAAGTCCTTGAGCACCTGTTGAGCGCGTGGCCCATGTGCAGTTGCCGTTGGAGAACGGAGGGCCGTCGTGCAGGGCAAAGCGGGGCTTGCCCTCGTTCTTTTTGAGCATTTCGTTATACAGATCCATGTCGTTCCAGCGGCGGAGCATATCGGGCTCACGCTTGGCGAGGCCGGCGCGCATGGGGAAGTCTGTTTTCGGCAGGTTGATCGTGGCGTTGAAATCGTTCTTGGACATGGTAAAAATCGTTCTCCTCTCAGAGTAGTTTTCCGTTAAAATTGTGCAGGGCGGGACGGCACCGGCCGTCCCGCCCTGGTTGATTGCTGTTCACTCAGCTGTTGTGCAGAAAGTGATAGAGCTGCGTGGCGTCATCTGCTGCACTGTCGGCCGCGGCATCGTCAGCTTCCACGGGCTGCGCCTCCACGGGGGCGGCGGACACGGTTTCTGCTGCATACACGGGCTCTGCCTGCACAGGCTGCCCGGCGGCCGGAGCTTCCGGCTGCGCGGCAGGCACAGGCTCGGCCGGCGCGGCGGGCGCAGGCTCGGCAGGTGCGGCGCTCGCGGTCGAGCGCGCAGCCGCGCGCGGCGCGGACGCTGCCTTCGACCCGGCGACACCGTCGAGATACTCGAGCTGCGCCAGGCACAGATTGCGCACATCTTCCAGGAATTTCGCGCAGGAGGTCTTTGCGTTGAGGAGCTTGGCTTCCTCGTTGGCGGTTTCGTGCTGAAGTCCGCCAAGTATTCGGTCGGACGTGTTCTTGGCCTCGCTGAGTATCTTGTCAGCGCGGGCCTGGGCATCGTCCTCTATCTGCTTGCCGACCTTCTGGGCCGACAGTATGGCCAGACGCATGGCGTCTTCACTGGCGCGGTACTCTTCTATCTTATCGACCAGCACCTTCATCTTGCCCTTGAGCACAGCGATCTCCTTCTGCGCGTTGGCAAGCTCGGTGGCCACTTCTTCCTGATAGTTCTGCACAGCGGCCATGTCGTAACCGCCGAACATCGCTTTTTCAAAGGTTTTTTCCCGAATATCCTGAGGAGTCATGATGGTAAGCCTCCATTCTTTCTGATGGTATACTACTCGCGGGGCTGTCAGGGACAGTATGCCCGAATGTTACAGATGAAACTCGCCCGACTCCATGTCGTCGAGCTGGTCGCCCATGAGGTCGACGTTGAACGGCGTGATGATATACGTTGCGCTGGCGACGCGGCGGATCTTGCCGTCCTGCGCGTAGGCGACGCCGGACAGGAAGTCGATCAGGCGGCGGGCAATGTTCTTGTCCGTCTGCTCCAGATTCATGAGCACGGCGCGGCGATCGCGCAGATGGTCGGCGATCTCGGCCGCGAGCTCAAACTGCTTGGGTGCGACGAGCACGACCTTGAGCTGGCCGCCGCTGTTGAGGTTGACGACCTTGTCGGCCACGCGGCTGTCGCTGCGGGCGGTGTAACCCGGCGCGGGGCGCTCGGGTTCTCTCACCGGCTCGGAGACCGGGTTGTCGCGGATGAAGGAACTCTGCTTGGCGGCGGGCGCCGTGCGGCGCGCCGGCCGTGCCGGAGCGGGACGCTCGGGCGCGGGTGCTTCCGCGACCGGGATCGCCTCATCCTCATCGTCGAAAAACTCGTCGTCGTCATCGTACGGACGCGTCATTTTCTTCAGTTCATCCAAAAAGCCCATGCAGGGTCCCTCCTTTTATCTACCGGCGGCCGCTGTGTTGCCGCTGTGTTCTCTTTTCAGGTGCGGCGGGCGGCGCTCAGTGCCGGGAATAGTCCCGTGCGCCGAAGATCGACGAGCCGACGCGCACCATGTTCGCACCGGCGGCGATGGCGTCCTCAAAGTCCCCGCTCATACCCATGGACAGAAAGTCCATAGAAACATTATCGTATTTTTTTCTGCCGATGTCAACAAAAAGCTCGTGCATTTTCGTAAAATATGCATGATTTCCGTCGGAAGTTTCTGCCACGGGCGGGATCGCCATCAATCCGCGCACGCGGATGTGCGCGCAGGCGGCGGCGGTTTCCAGCAATTGCGGCAGGGCCGCGGGGTCGACGCCGCTCTTGGCGGCCTCACCGCCGATGTTCACCTCCAGCAGGATATCCTGCACGGTGTCATGCATGGCGGCGCGCTTTTCGATCATGGCCAGCAGCTCCGGCGAGTCCACCGACTGGATGAGATCGACCTTGCCGACGACCTGCCGCACCTTGTTGGTCTGCAGGTGGCCGATGAAGTGCAGCGGTGCGCCGGTGTAGGCGCCCTCGGCGAGCTTTTCGGTCATCTCCTGCACGCGGTTTTCGCCGCAGGCGTCGATCCCGGCGGCGACGGCCTCGCGCACGCGCGCGGCGTCGTTCATCTTTGTCGCTGCCACAAGCGTGATGTCCGCGCCCGTGCGCCCCGAAAGGCGGGCGGCGGCGTCGATGCGCGCGCGGATGGCGGCGATGTTTTCGGCAATGGTGCTCATAGTGGGTGGTGCCTCCTTATTTTATGACCCGTCCGTCGGACAGACCTTTGCCGCTGACGACGATGTCGTTGCCGGCGCGCAGGGCGTTGCTGTCCGCGCTCTGGGCGACGAGACAGTAGCTGTCGGTCTGGTAGATGATCTCGATCGGTTTTTTCTCCAGCTGCGCTGCCGTGACAACGTAGACGAAGGTCTGCCCGTCGTCGTCCATGTGCACGGCCTTGAGCGGTACGCGCAGACCGGTGTGCTCACTGTAGACGACGTCGGCCGTGGCCTTGCGCATGGCCAGCGTGTCGGCCAGCGCATTGTTGCACGCGAACACGACCGCGACCTCGCCGCTGCTGTCCGGCTCGCTCTTGCTGAACACGGTGGCCGAGACCGTGCCGCTGTAGTGCTGCGGGAAGTCGAGCGTGGCGCTGCCGCCCAGATTCAGGCGGTCGGCGTCGGCCTTGCTCATGACGGCGGCGAAGTACCATTTTTTCGCCGTGACGAGCTTGCCGATCGTGTTTGCGGGTGTCGAGGGGCTCGTGTGCTCGAGCGCGGCCACGCCGTCTGGCGTGAGGTTTTCAAGCGCCGCCGGGCTCAGCGCCTCATAACCGTCCACCGTGGAGGTGAACAGCCCCGCCGCCGGGGCTGTGATGCTGCCGCGGCCGACGCCGGCCTTTTCCAGCTGGTGCAGCTCGGCATTGAGCGCGTCAAGGTCGCTCTGCGAGACGGTTCCGTCGAGGCGCCGAAGAGCAGCGAGCTGAGGTCCATGCAGATGTCGTCAAGCTCGGACGCGCTGCCCGCGGAGACGGCGGCGTTGAGCTGCAGGATGGCGCTGTGGACGCTGCTGTCAAGCTCGGATGCGCCCGAGGCGCTGCCCGCGCGTGACAGCAGGCTCGAGACGTAGGCGATCTCCTTTTTGAGCTCGCGCGCGCGGCTGGCGCTGTCGAGCGCGGCCTTGGAGTCGACGCCGATGGCGATCTCGCCGTCGCGCGCGACCTGCTTGCCGTCGTCCACGGACAGGGACAGAAACTCCTTGTCCGAGGCGATGACCTGCTCCTCGCGCACGACGATGCCGCTGGCCTGTCCGCCCTCGCTGACGGTCACGAGCACCGCCGGTGCGGTGGAATACGACTGCTGCGTGGAGCGAAACAGGTACACGCCCAGATACACGGCCATGGCCGCGAAGAGCACGAGCATGGCGATGTTCGTAAAGGTATTCGTTTTCTTCAAAGCCTGCCCTCCTTCCGGTGGGGGGCGGCGGGGAGATCACGCCTGCAGCTCGAGCGTCACTGCCCGCACCGGGGCGACCGTCGAGATCGCGTGCTTGTAGATCATCTGCTGGCGGCCGTCGGCCTCGATGAGCACGGCAAAGCTGTCAAAGCTGCGCACGATGCCGCGCAGCTGAAACCCGTTCATGAGAAACAGGGTCACGGGGATCTTCTCCCGCCGGATGTAATTGAGGAATGTGTCCTGAAGATTCTGTGTCTTTTGCATGATCGCCGCTCCTTTTGCCGGAGCGGACATATATCGACTTATCATAGCACAAACTGCCGCTCCGTGAAATAGTGAATTTATACAAATCCGGCGAAAATGGCAGTTTTCTCCGCATCTGTACAGGCCACTATTCTATACCGCGTCCGGCCAAGAATTGCGTCGAACGGCGGCAGGCCAGGTCCATGTCCGGCGTTTTTTCGTGCCGCAGCCAAAATAGCTGCGCATCGCGCCGCAGCCACGTGAGCTGGCGCTTTGCGTACTGCCGCGAGGCGAGCCGGATGGCGTCCGCAGCCTCCTGCGCCGTCGCCTCGCCGCGCACGGCGGCCACGGCCTCCTTGTAGCCGATGGCCTGCATGGCCGTGCAGTCGGCCGGGATGCCGGCGGCCAGCAGCGCGCGCACCTCGTCGAGCAGCCCCTGCTGCATCATGGCGTCCACGCGCCGGTCGATGCGCGCATAGAGATCCTGCCGGTCTGCGAACGTGAGCGCGATCTTCGCCGCGTCATAGCGCGGCGGCACGGCGCGGGTCTCGGCGTCGTGCTGCGTGATGGTCTTGCCCGTGAGGATGTAGACCTCCATCGCGCGCACGATGCGCTTTTTGTCCGCGGGGTGGAGCTTTGCCGCGCGCTCGGGGTCAAATTTGCGCAGCTCGCCGAGCAGACCCTCGCCGCCGATCTCGTCGTAGCGCTCGTTCAGCTCCTGCCGCAGCGCGGTGTCGGCCGTGCCGTCGGCAAAGGTGCGCCCGGCGATGAGCGAGTCGATGTAAAGCCCCGTCCCGCCGACGACGATCGGCAGTTTTCCGCGCGCGAGGATATCGTCCACGCAGGCGGTCGCTTCCGCCGCGTAGCGCGAGACGGAGTAGTTCTCCGTCGGGTCGGCGATGTCGATCATGTGGTGCGGCACGCCCTGCATTTCCTCCGGCGTGGGCTTGGCCGTGCCGATGTCCATGCCGCGGTAGATCTGCATCGAGTCGGCCGAGACGACCTCGCCGCCGAGCCGCTGCGCGAGCATGACGCCCAGCGCGGTCTTGCCCGAGGCGGTCGGGCCGGTAATGACGACCAGTTTTGGCTGCATCCGGCAGCCTCCTTTCCATAAGAGAGAATTCAGAAAGATTTTATTGAAAAGTATTAGAAATGTGTTAAAATGAGACCATATCCCAGTATTCAAGAAGGTGAACCCATGAAGATCAAAATTTCTGCCGACAGCACCTGCGATCTCTCGCCGGAGCTGATCGCGCGCTATAACATCGGCATCACGCCGCTGTACATCGTACGCGGCGACGAGACGCTGCGCGACGGCATCGATGTGCGTCCGGAGGAGCTCTACGCCTACGCGAAGGCCACGGGCAAGCTCTGCCAGACCGCGGCGGTGAACGTGTCGGACTATTATGCGTATTTCAGCGCGGCGCGCGCCGAATATGACGCCGTGATCCACTTCACGATCTCGAGCGATATGTCCGGCTGCTATCAGAATGCCTGCATCGCGGCGCGGGAGTTTACGAATGTCTACCCCGTGGACGCGCGCAACCTCTCGACCGGCATCGGTCATCTGGTGCTCGACGCGGCCGAGATGGCCGCGCAGGGCATGGATGCGGCCGACATCGCGGCGGCGCTGGAGAAAAAGCGTGAGAAGCTCGATGTCAGCTTCGTGCTCGACACGCTCGATTATCTCGTGCGCGGCGGGCGCTGCTCGTCACTCGCGGCGCTGAGCGCCAATTTTCTGCATCTCAAGCCGTGCATCGAGGTCAAGGACGGGAAAATGGGCGTCGGCCGCAAGTACCGCGGCAAGCTCGAAAAGTGCTATGTGCAGTATATTGAGGACCGGCTCAAGGGCCGCGACGATATCGACTGCCACCGCATCTTCATCACGGATTCCGGCATCGACGAGGCCACCTGGCAGGAGCTCGAGCGCGTCGTGCGCGCGTGCCAGCCGTTTGAGGAAGTGTACCACACGCAGGCCGGCTGCACGGTGTCGAACCACTGCGGTCCCGGCTGCATGGGCATTTTGTACTACCACAAGTAAATAAAGTTGTACAGCCTGACAGGGAAGCGCGCCGCGCTCCCTGTTTTTACACGATGCGCTTGAAGAGCTTGTCCAGCTCGCGGCGCGTGAGCGTCACGGCGACGGGGGCGTCCGTGCGGGCAGTATTTCACCTCGCCCGCGCACACCGCGTCCGCCAGACGCAGCAGCTCCTCGGGCTCTGTCTGCCAGCCGGCCTTGATGGCCGCCTTGCATGCCACGGTCTTGAGCACCTCGTCGCGCACGGCCTGCGCGTCCGTGTGCGCGCCGTGGCGCAGCTGCGCGCAGATCTCCTCGAGCGCGGGCAGCGCATCGCCCGCGTCAATCTGGGCGGGCACGCCGCGCAGGATGTAGTCGCTGCGGCCGAACGGCTCGAGCGTGAAGCCGAGCTCCGCGAGCGTGTCGCCGTGCTGCTGCAGCACCTCCGCGTCGCTCGCGTCGGGCGTGAAGGGCAGCGGCTCGAGCAGCGTCTGCGACGGGATGTCGGCAGGGTTCTGGCGCAGGCGGTCAAAGTTGATGCGCTCGTGCGCCGCGTGCTTGTCGATGAGGATGAGCGTGTCGCCCTTTTCCACGAGGATGTAGGTGTGCATCGCCTCACCGATCAGGCGGGCGGGCGGCGTCTCCGGCGGCACGGCGCGCGCGAGCGGCGACGGGGTCTCCGCTTCGGCGCGCTCGGACTCAAGCGCGGTCTGCACGCCCTGTACGACCGGCTTCGGCATGGGCGGCTGCGGCGCTGTGCGTGCGGGCGCGGGGAATACCGGCGGCGGCGTCACGCGCGGCGCTGAAAAGGCCGACGCCGTCGGCGAGCGGAACGAGACCGCCTCCTCCGCCGGGGCGGCGGGGGCATAGGCGCGCGCGCCGGAAAATACCGGCGCCGCGGGTGCTGCGCTCCGGCTCGGCGCGGCGGGCAGGAAGGGGTCCGCCTTGGGCGCGGGCGCGGATGCCGGCTCGGGCTTGGGCACGCTCGGCTTCGGCGCTGCGGCTGCGGGGGCGCGCTCTGCCTCGAGCGCTGCGCGCGCGCCGTAATACACGGCGTCGAACACCGCGCGCTCGTGCGAGAATTTCACCTCGGTCTTTGCCGGGTGGACGTTCACGTCCGCGGCCGCGCAGCTGAGCTCCACATACAGCACGCACGCGGGAAACCGACCCACGAGCAGCGTGTTGCGGTAGGCCTGCTCGAGCGCGGCCTGCAGCGCGGCGGATCTGATCCACCGGCCGTTGCAGAAAAAATGCTGCTGCGCGCGGCTGCCGCGCCCGGCGGCGGGGGAGGAGATGAAGCCGTGCACGCGCACGCCGTCGACCTCGCCCTCGCAGGGCAGGAGCGTCTTTGCCAGCTCGCGCCCGAGCAGGCTGTACACGCAGCTGTCGAGCTTGTTGTCGCCGGGGGAGAAAAACAGCTCCTCCCCGTCGCGGATGCAGCGCACGGACACGTCCGGACGGCCGAGCGCGCACCGCAGTGCGGCGGCGGCGCAGGCGGCGCCCTCCGCGCGGTCGGTCTTGAGGAATTTGCGCCGGGCGGGCGTGTTGTAAAACAGGTCGCGCACGATCATCGTCGTGCCCTCGGGGCAGCCGGTCTCGTACATGTCCTGGATCTCGCCCGCGTCGAGCGTCATGTGCGTGCCGCCCGGCGCGCCGCGCCGCCGCGTCGTGAGCGTGATGTGCGACACGGCGCTGATGGCGGCCAGCGCCTCGCCGCGAAAGCCCATCGTGCCGATGGCCTCGAGCCCCTGCGCATCGTGCAGCTTGCTCGTCGCGTGGCGCAAAAACGCGATGCCCGCGTCCTCGGGCGTCATGCCGCAGCCGTCGTCGGTCACGCGCAGATAGGTCGCGCGCGCCGCCGCCGCCGCAGCTCCACCGTCACGGTGCGGGCCCCGGCGTCGAACGCGTTTTCCACCAGCTCCTTGACCACGGAGGCGGGCCGCTCGACGACCTCGCCCGCGGCGATCAGATCCGCAAGATGCGGAGAGAGAATTTGAATATCGGGCATGGTTTGCCCTCCTTTGTGCACAGTAGACGGGAAGCGAGCCTCCCGCGCGTATATTATAAAGGATTGGCATTGAAAATTCCACCGCGAAATGCTACAATATTCTATCACACTTCAAATTTTACCCGGATATATCCGGACAGGCAGGAGCATTGCATGAGCTATCAGAGAGTAGAGATCCCCGAATCGGACATCCAGCGCCAGCTGGACATCTGCGCGCAGCTGCGCGCGCATTTTTCCGCCGGCGGCCGTCAGCCGCTGGCCATGGTCGACACACTTACGGCTGCCAGCAGAACGAGGCCGACAGCGAAAAGCTGCGCGGTTATCTGCGCGCCATGGGCTTTGATTTCACGCAGGACGAATTCGCGGCCGACGTCGTCGTCATGAACACCTGCGCCGTGCGCGAGCACGCCGAGACGCGCGTGTTCGGCAACGTCGGCGCGCTGACGCACACGAAGGCGCGCAATCCCGAGCAGATCATCGCGGTCTGCGGCTGCATGGCGCAGCAGGAGCACGTGGCCGAGAAGCTGAAAAAGTCCTACCGCATCGTTGACCTCGTCTTCGGACCGCATGAGCTGTGGCGCTTCCCGGAGCTGCTGCGCAGCGTCTGCACCGAGCACCGGCGCGTGTTCGCCATCGACCCGGCGGACGGCAGCGTCGCCGAGGGCATCCCGCGGCAGCGCGACGGCAGCGTCAAGGCGTGGCTGTCGATCATGTACGGGTGCAACAACTTCTGCACCTACTGCATCGTGCCGTATGTGCGCGGGCGCGAGCGCTCCCGCCACCCGGAGGAGATCGTGCAAGAGGCGCGCGAGCTCGTTGCGGCGGGATACAAGGAGATCACGCTGCTGGGGCAGAATGTCGATTCCTACGGCCGCGACCTCGACGAGGACGTGGACTTTGCCGACCTCATCCGCAGCATCAACGCCATCCCGGGCGACTTTGTCATCCGCTTCATGAGCAGCCACCCGAAGGACGCGACGGAAAGCTCTTTCGCGCCATGGCCGAGTGCGAAAAGTGCGCGCACCAGATGCACCTGCCCGTGCAGAGCGGCAACGACCGCGTCCTGCACGCGATGAACCGCGGCTACACGCGCGAGAAATATCTGGCGCAGGTGGCGCTTGCACGGCAGTATATGCCCGACCTTGTGCTCACGACGGACATCATCGTGGGCTTTCCCGGCGAGACGGACGCCGAATTTCAGGACACGCTCTCGCTCGTCGAGACCGTGCGCTATGACGCGATGTTCACCTTCATCTATTCGCCGCGCGTCGGCACACCGGCGGCAAAGATGCCCGACCCCTACACCCGCGCGCAGAAGCAGGTGCGCTTTGACGCGCTTGTCGCATCGGCCAACGCCATCTCCGAGCAGAAGCACCGCGCCTATGAGGGCAGCGTGCAGCGCGTGCTCGTCGACGGGGCGGACGGCCGGGGCGACTATCCGCTCACGGCGCGCACGAAGGGCGGACGGCTGGTGCATATGCGCGGCAGCGAGGCGCTCGTCGGGCAGTTCGTGGACGTGAAGATTACCGGCAGCAACACCTGGGCGCTCTACGGCGAGGAGGCGTGACATGGCGGAACTGACGCCGATGAAGCGGCAATATTACGAGATCAAGCAGCGCAATCCCGACTGCCTGCTGTTTTTCCGGCTGGGCGATTTTTATGAGATGTTCGACGACGATGCGCGCCTTGCCGCGCGTGAGCTCGACCTCACGCTCACGACGCGCGACCGCAACGTCGAAGACCCCGCCGAGCGCACGCCCATGTGCGGCGTGCCGTACCACTCGGCCGAGGCGTACATCGGCCGCCTGATCGCCAGGGCTACAAGGTGGCCATCTGCGAGCAGATGGAGGATCCCGCGCTTGCCAAGGGGCTGGTCGAGCGGGACATCATCCGCATCATCACGCCCGGCACGGTCACGGAGTCCTCGATGCTCGAGGAGAACAAGTCGAACTATCTCGGCGCGGTGTATCTGAGTGCGCAGTCCGGCGGCACGGCGTTCTGCGACCTCTCGACGGGGGAGTTCTGCGCCGCGAGCTACCCGGCCGACGCCGTGAGCCACATCCTCAACGAGCTCGGGCGCTTTGCCCCGCGCGAGGCCGTATGCGCCGACGCGGCGGCGGAAAATGACGACATCCGCACCTTCCTCACCAAGCGCCTCGGCAGTCTGGTCGAGGCGGGCGGCGACCGGTTTGAATACATGGCGGCGGCTGCGCGCGTGTGCGAGCAGTTTGACGTGCAGAGCACGGATGCGCTCGGCCTCGGCGAGGCGCCGGCGGCCGTGTGCGCGGCCGGCGCGCTGCTGGCCTACCTGCACGAGACGCAAAAGTGCGACCTCGGCCACATCCGGCGGCTGGAGCTGCTGGGCGACGACCACTACATGGAGCTCGACTACACCACGCGCCGCAATCTGGGAGCTGACGGAAAACCTCCGCTCCGGCGAAAAGCGGCAGCCTCCTCTGGGTGCTCGACAAGACGAAAACGCCCATGGGCGGCCGCCTGCTGCGCACCTGGGTCGAGCGCCCGCTGCTGAGCCCCGTGCAGATCCGCCGCCGCCTCGGCGCGGTGGAGGAGCTGGTGGGCGACAATGTCCTGCGCAGCGAGCTGATCTGCTGCCTGCGGGAGATCGGCGATATGCAGCGCCTTGTCTCGCGTGCGGTGTACGGCTCGGCCAACGGGCGCGACCTGCACGCGCTGGCGCTCTGCTGCGCGCAGCTGCCGCAGCTGACGGCGCTGCTGCAAAACGTGCACAGTGCGGCGCTGCGCGACATTGCGCAGATGGACACGCTCGCCGATCTCTGCGCGCGCATCGACCGCGCGATCTGTGACGAGCCGCCGTTTTCCGTGCGCGAGGGCGGCATCCTCCGCCCCGGCTACAGCGAGGAGGTCGACCGCCTGCGCAACGTGCGCGACCACGGCGCGCAGACCGTTGCCGAACTCGAGCAG